>Ga0272448_1000084_pt1 | contig 129159 bp, 98 predicted proteins | sample YNPCB0191_FD_202220 | JGI IMG/M metagenome (GOLD analysis project Ga0272448, IMG submission 202220) | Hot spring sediment microbial communities from Yellowstone National Park, WY, United States - YNP-CB-019-1 | ecosystem: Environmental > Aquatic > Thermal springs > Hot (42-90C) > Sediment... | reverse complement strand
CCGATTCTGCCGCTCCGGGCGTCCGGCCCAGATCGTCGGAATCGGCGCTGACAACTGAAAAGCGACGGCCAGGGAATCCACCTTAAATTAGGCCGAAAGCTGTCTTGACAACGGGGTACACTTTAAATCTTATTATGTGGCTTATACGTTACAGTATACGTTCCAACAACTTGTTTCTCTGTTAGCGAACTATGTGCCATGCAACTACTTAATAACAGACAACATAGCATCATTATGTAGCATTTATTCATACGCATAGAAACAAACCTTCCACTCAGGTCATTGGGTATGACTCAAGTAATGAGTTTAACCCGCCCTTCACGCTCCATGCCCGCATGAATCCCGCGCGGTGGAGCAGGGCGGCGGCGTGCCAACTGCGGATGCCTTGCGAGCAGTAGATGACGAGGGTGGCGGCGGAGTCGAGTTCATGCATGCGGCGGGCGAAGGCGGGGTAGGGGATATGCAGCGCGCCGGGCATGCCGGGCGTCTCGTCGTATTCCCATTCCTCGCGTACGTCGACCCAGCGGATCGATTCGGGGGGGAACATCTCGCGCACCTGGGCGGGGGTGAGTTCCCATGCAGCATCTGGCGTGCGTTGTGCCGGCACGCCGCAGAATTCGTCATACGCCTGTAGGGTATGGATGGTCGGCGCCTCTCCGCAGAGCGGGCAGTCGGGATTTTTGCCGATGCGCACCTCGCGGAAGCGCATCTCCAGCGCGTCGCAGAGCAGCAGACGGCCCAGCAGCGGGCTGCCGGCCTCGAGCAGCAGCTTCAACGTCTCGGCGGCCTGAATCATCCCGATCAGCCCGGGCAGCACCCCGAGCACGCCGCCCTCCGCGCAGGTAGGCACGCTGGACGGCGGGGGCGGGGCGGGGAAGAGGCAGCGATAACAGGGGCCGCGCGCGGCATCGAACACCGCCACCTGGCCTTCAAAGCGAAAGATGCTGCCGAACACCAGGGGCTTCCGCGCCAGCGCGCAGGCGTCATTCAGCAGGTAGCGTGCGGGGAAATTGTCCGTGCCGTCGATGACAACATCGTACTCCGCGATGATCTCTGACGCATTGCCAGTGGTCAGGCGTGTATGCAGTGGGACGACGTGCGTCAGCGGATTCAACTGCGCCAGCGCCTCCGCCGCGGATTCCACTTTCGCCTTCCCGGCATTCGCCGTCCGGTGCAGCACCTGGCGCTGCAGATTCGTCACATCCACCACATCATCATCAACAATGCCCAGCGTGCCGACCCCCGCCGCCGCCAGATACAGCGCCACGGGAGACCCCAACCCCCCGGCACCGACCAGCAGCACGCGTGCCTGCTTCAAACGCTCCTGCCCACGCACACCCACGCCGGGCAACACCAGGTGGCGGCTGTAGCGTAACTCTTCGTCAAAGGTTAATGGCATAGTGCTTAATCTTCGGGTTGCACTGCGGTAATCCTGCCTTCTGGAGCGCGAACCTCCTGGTGAGCGGATGATAGTTTCGCCACCGTATCTACAATCCGCTCACCAGGAGGTTCGCGCTCCAGGCCAAGAATCAACCCCTCTGCGTATCCTCTGCGTCTCTGCGCCTCTGCGGTGAAATAAAAAAAATCGTAATCTACTCTCCGTGCAACATCCGATAATGGCACACATTCGGCCGGTGCTGCTCCCAATTCCACAGGTGCAGACCGCTCCCCTGGCAGTTGGACCACTGGCGGCAGTTGCCGCAGGAGGGGTTGCGCATCCAGCGGCGATCGCGCATGTTGGTGTAGCGGGTTTCCCAGGCCTGGCTGAACGGCAGTTCATCGACATGGCCTTGAATCCACTTGCGTGCCAGCGAGGGGCAGGCGGAGTAGGAGCCGTCGCAGAGCAGCCCGGCGATATTCAGCCCGGCGCCACAGTAATAATGCCCATCGCGGACGGTGGTCTCCCACGGACAACCCAGGAAGCCTTCTTCGCTGTAGCGGACCGGCCACTCAGGCGCTTCTTCGCGCTTGCACCGGATGAATTCGAGCGTACGCGTCAATACCTCGCCGGTCACCGTGATCTCCGGGTTCACCGTTGCCCGCCCTTTCGGGAAGATGGTGAAGATACGCCAGCCGTTGGCACCCAGCCCGCGGATGGTCTGGTACAACTCCTCTAACTGGTCGATGTTGCCGGCATGGACACAGGTGATTGCCTCGACGAACTGGAATTGCCGTGCGGAAGCGAACAGGCGCAGTGCGTTGACGGCACGGGTATAGGACTGGGGGGAATTGCGCAGCCAGTTGTGCGCCTCCTCCAGGCCGTCCAGGCTGACGACGACGGTGCGCATGCCGGTCTCTGCGCACAGCGCGACCACCCGCTCATCGACCAGCATGCCGTTCGTCACCATGCCCCACGGGAACCCCAGGCCGGCGATCTTCGCCATGATGGGGAAGAGGTCGCGCCGCACGAGCGGTTCGCCGCCGGTGACGGCCACGGTGATGCGGGTGGGGTCATAATGTGCGGCGACATCGCGGAAGACGGCGAGCACCTTCTCTGCCGTCAGCTCGGGCTGTTGTGCGTCACGCGTGCAATCGGACCCACAATGACGGCAACTCAAGTTGCAGCGGAGTGTTGCCTCCCAGAAGAAGTAATCCAGCGGATGGAGTTGCGCGCGCAGGCGCACTGCCCGTCGCCAGGCCCATTGTTGAAAGGATAGTAGTAAAGGCGATGGCGTCTTCATTCTTTCGGTAACAGAGTGAAATCCGCTTTGGCAGTCTGCTTCGACGACAGACTGTCAATGTTATCGGTACCGCTCGCAAAATCGCCGCCGTTTTCTGCGCCATCCATATCGACGGCGTCAACTTCGTACTGACCGACATTGGCGCGTGGGTGAAGCGTATACGTGCCATCACCAGCGGTCGTGGTGGTATCGAGCGGCATAAGGATATTCTCGTTGTTGTGGACAACGGTGGCGTTCACCGTGACTTTGATCCCTTGAATCGGTGTACCATCGCTCTGCTTCACCGTGCCATGGATTGTAGCTGTCGGGACACCATACATTGGCATCGGGGGATGTGGGGGATCATACCCATTGCCGCACCCTGAGATTCCCAGACCCGCAAGGGCGGTGAAGGCGGCCAGGCAGAGGTGGCCGAGGCGTTGGTAAAATGATGATTCCTTCATAGTATCGTCTCCAATTGCCATAATGAAGCGAAAGTTATTCTTTCGGCGTCAGGGTGAAATCCGCTTCGGCACTCTGCCCCGTTGTCAACGCATTGATGCTTTTCGTGCCGGTGGCAAAATCTCCGCCATTCTGTGTGCCATCGACATCGACGGCATCTACTTCCAGCTTTTCACCGGTGGGTGCGCGAAGCGAGTAGGAGCCATCGTCCGCGGTCGTTGCCTGTGCATACGGGCGAAGGGCGGTCTCGTTGTTTTGTACAACGACCATGCTCACCGTCACGTTAATCCCTTTAATCGCGGTGCCATCGCTTTGCTTCACGGTGCCGTGGATTTTCGCAGCGGCCGGAGGGCCATACATTACCATCGGTATGTGGGTTAGCCCGGGGCAACCTGTGACACCCACGCCAGCCAGGGCGGTGAAGGCAGCCAGGCAAAGCTGACCTATTCGCTTTCGCAGAGAGGGTGAGTCCTTCATCGGCGCATCTCCGATCATGCGATATCTGGTGGGGGGAATGCTGACTCATTATACGGTGTGAGCGCCTTTGGTGCAATGATGCGGCTCAAACATCACTGTTTCGGTTTCAGGGTGAAATTGATCTCGGTAGGATGATTAGTTCGCACGCTCCTGGTGCTGCCCGCAAAAGTGCCTCCGTTTTTCGCTCCATCAATGTCGCTGACTGCTACCTCGCATATTGATTCTGGATTCACAGAGCCAACTGAAAGTGCATACATGCCGTTGTCATCGGTGATTCCGGTACCAATAGTTCTAGTTGTTTTCTTGCCATCTTGTTCGAAAAGATCATTCACCGTGACTTTGATCCCTTCGACTGGTGCTCCATCGCTTTGCTTCACAGTGCCATGAATTGTAACAATATGGAAATGGGGGGGCGGGGGGCCATACAACGGTGAATAGCGATGGCTATCTGAACGGTTGCAGCCTGCGATGCCCATTCCTGCGAGGGCGGTGAAGGCAGCCAGGCAGAGATGTCCCAAGCGCTTACGAAATGAAGATGACTCCTTCATCGATGCCTCCCCTACAAAAGGCTAGTGAGCTGGGCGAATTAAGCTTAACCGATCAATTGTACAATGTGAACGGCTGCCATGCAATAGAGTAAGTGATGATGGACAACACGCAGGAGCAGCACTCCTCGACGTGGAATGAAGGTGTAACATGATTCACAGCCCTATCAGAGGTAACCATGGTTGATTTTACGAAGTTTCAGCACCCCGACACCTTCCTGCGTCCTGCCCCGTTCTGGTCGGTGAATGGCCGGCTCACTCCCGAAGAGTGTGCGCGGCAGATGCGCGATATGCTGGACAACGGGTTTTCGGGTGGGTATTTCCACTCGCGCGCCGGGCTCATCACCGAGTATCTGGGTGAGGAGTGGTTCGCGGCGATGGAGGCGGTATTGCAGGTGGTGCGGGAGCGCGGCGGGTACCTGTGGCTGTATGACGAGGACCAGTGGCCGAGTGGCAATGCCGGGGGGAAAGTCGTCGCACTGAACGAAGAATACGCCATCGCCTTCCTGCGCGCGGAGCTGGTGGCGCCCGGCGAGCTGCCGGCGGAGATACCCGGCGGTGCGGTGCGGTCGGCCTACCGCCTGAAGCGTGATGTAGTGCAATTGCTGGAACTTGAGCAGATCCCTTTCGCGACGGCGCAAGCTGATATCGCAAGTGAGCGGCTGATCATCCGCCGGTTTTTCGGCAATCCCTCCAACACCTGGGGCGGTCGGCCTGCCGTGAGCCTGCTCCATCCTGAAGTCACCCGCGAATTCATCCGCCTGACGCACGAGGTCTATTACGCGCGCTTTGGCGAGGAGTTTGGCAAGTACATCCCCGGCATCTTCACCGACGAGCCGGAGTTGCCGTGGGGATCGTGGTGGCCGGATGAGGTGCCCTGGTATGAAGGCATGCCGGCCGTCTATACGGAACTGACCGGGCGCGACTGGTGGGCAGACCTGCCGTATCTCTTCTTCGACGGGCCGGAGCACCGCCGCATCCGCCTGCTCATCCACCGCGCTTTGGTGCACCAGTTCTGCGAGGCATTCAGCAAGCCGCTGTACCAGTGGTGCGAGGCGCATGGTCTGGCCTTCACCGGGCACTACCAGTACGAAGACAACTTCGGCGGCCTGCTGCGCTGCCACTGGGGCAACGTGATGGCGCATTACCGCTACCAGCACATCCCCGGCATCGACCACCTCACGCGTAAGACGAAAGAGATGCTCTTCACCGCCAAGCAGTGCACCTCCGTCGCGCGGCAGTATGGGCGCAAGCATGTGCTCTCGGAGATATTCGGCGTCAGCCGCACCTCCTCCACCTTCGAGGATATCAAGCGCGTCGGCGATTTCGACCTGGCGCTCGGTGTCACCCTCTTCTGCCCGCACCTGAGCTGGTACACCATGCTGGGCCGCCGCAAGCGCGATTGCCCGCAGAATTTCAACTATCAACAGACGTACTGGCACGAGATGAAGGCGCTCAACGACTACTTCACCCGCCTCGCCGCGGCACTCAGCGAAGGGAAGCCGGTCGTGGATGTGCTGTTGCTGCACTCGATGGAAGGCACTACCGCCGGCCATCGCATCGGCATCCGCCAGCCGGAGGGCATCTTCCGCGAAGAGGACAGCCTGGTGCAGAACGGCGACCGGACCATGCGCCATGCACTGGAAGCGATCCTCAATGCCGGGTACGAGTGCGACCTGGGCGATGAATGGGCTATCGAGGATAACGGCTGTGTTGATGGCGCACAGTTCCGCATCGGCGAGATGGCCTACCGCGTGGTGGTGGTGCCGCCGTCGCAGACCTGGCGCCCGTGCACCTTTGCACTGCTCCGCGAGTTCGTGCACAACGGCGGCACGCTCATCTTCCTCGGCGAGACGCCGGGAGAGATCGACGCCCTCCCCGCGCGCGCGGAGTGGCAGGCGCTCATCGACCGCGCCGTAGCCATCCCCTGCTCACGCCCGCAGATCGTGCAGGCGCTGGATCGGCTGGCCCCGCGCACCTATCTGCTGCGCGATGCCGATGGCCGCGCCGCCGAAGCGACCTATGTCCATCACCGCGTCGACGGCGACCAGCACTCCCTGTTCATCACCAATACCGATGCCGACCGCGCGCAGGAGTACGATCTCACGCTCTGCAACGCTGCCGGCACGCCGCTGGCAAGCTGGAATGCGCTGGATGGCACCCGCACAGTGATCACGCCGAAGACTACCGGTGCGGACGCACGCTATCGCTTCATCCTGCCCCCCGGCGGCTCGGTATTGCTGGTTTCCGGCCCAGACGCCGCAGCGGATGCGCTCCCTGCGCAACCCCTGCCGGCTCTGTCGCGCGGTGAGATCATCCCGCTGCCGTCAGCCTGGTCATTCACCCGCTCTGAGGAAAATGTACTGGTGCTCGACCGCTTCAGTGCCTCGGTGGATGGTGGTGAAACCTGGTTCGAGGAAGATATTGACCGCCGCATCCGCCGCAAGCTCACCGAGTACTTCGGCATGACCGCTGCACTCGATACGCAGCCATGGGTGCTGCTGCAGGATGGGCGTTTCGATCACGTACACGGTGAGGTGAGCCTGCGGTATCGCTTCACCAGCACGCTGGACCGCCCGCATGCCTCCCTGGTCATCGAGCAGATCACGAAGGGTCAGGTGCACGTCAACGGCACCCCGGTCGATCTCGCCAACGCCGGCTGGCACTGGGACCACGAGTTCGGCAAGGTGGAGATCAGTGACCTGATCATCAAGGGTGAAAACCTGGTGGAGTTCCGCGTGCCCTTCGATGTACTCACCGAGATCGAACCTGCGTACATCATTGGCGACTTCGGCGTGCGGCTGGCAACCCCGGCAAGCGCCGAGATCATTGCGGAGCCCACCGAACTGCAGAACGGCTCCTGGGTCACCCAGGGATACCCGTTCTACTCCGGCTGCATGACCTACCGGACAAGCATCACCGCGGAGACCGGGCGCATCTTCCTGCGCCTGCGCAACGGGGCCGGCACCCTCTTCATGGTGCGCCTCAACGGGCAGCCGGCAGGCGATATCCTCTGGCGTCCGCACCTCCTGGAACTCACGCCGTTCCTGCAGCCCGGCGAAAATACGTTGGAAGTCGAAGTAGTCTCCAGCCGTATGAACACCCACGGCCCCATTCATGAGCGTGATGGCGAAATGAACATCTACGAGAACTTCGAGTTCGAGCCGATGCTGCGAGCGGAATACAGTCTGTTCGATTACGGGTTGCTGAATGGGGCGGAGTTGGTGGTTATCAGAGAGTGATTTTTTGACAGGATTAACAGGATTTTCAGGATTATTTTAGGCAAAACGCACCGCGACCAGATGATTGGTACACTTATGTGTTTCGCGGTGCATTTTCTCCCCGAAGGACTCGGAACAACAGGTAATACTGTTGTTCGTGCACTACCTATGCTGGCGCATGGGAGGAAAACGGAATGCAGATAGAAAAAATCCTGTAAATCCTGTCTAAAAATTTCAGCAGAGCCGCTTTATCTCTTCACGATGCCGGAGGTGGCATGCCACGGTGCGTTTTGCTAATTCGCTGATCGTGCCGTTGCCGAAATTGGCAACATGCGTTCTGACTGTGTCGTGCAGCGGGGCAATCCAGCGCTGGTCAAGGGCATGATAACCCAGCGCAGCACCGACAATACTGCCGACGGTCGCCGCCGTACAATCGGTGTCAACACCGCACATCGCCGCCGTGGTGATGCTGGTCGTATAATCGAGCTTCCCATGGCGCAGAGCGAGCATGACGAAACACATATTCTGAATCGCGCCGCAGAATGGCAGGTGTCCCCAGCGCTCGTAGATGCGATCACAGACGGTGATCCAGTCTCCCGTCTCCTCATACCACTGCTCGGTGGAACGGAGGGCAAAAGCGAGGCGCGATTGTTGCGGAATGACCGCATATCCGCCCGCGAGAATGGTAGTCAGGTCAGGCACACGACTTAACGCGGCACTGAGGCAACCAGCCACAAACATGGTACTGTAGATGCCATTCTTCACCAGGTTCACCGAGGCCTCACGGTGCGCCAGCACGGCTGCGCGCCGTGGGTCGCCCGGCACCAGGTAGCCCCACATATCCGTGCGAATCGCTCCGTTGATCCCCTCGCGCATCGGGTTCAGTTTTCGCGGGAATTCATTGATTTGCTCCTCAACCGAGCGGTCCTCACGGAGATTCACCAGATGATAATACGCCTGCTTCGTACACGAGTAGATGGTATTGAATGGCAGGTTATTCAACCAGTTTTCGCAGATATCGCGTTTGGTAAATGCGGTCCCCTTCTGCTCGGCGAGTAACAACGCCACGACCGTATAGTTGATGTCATCGTCAGGCTGGACATAGGCCACATGATCTCGGGTCGATGGTCGCAGCCAGTCGGGCACGGATTTGTTGCACTTCGGAGAGTCGAATGGCACCCAGTCATTCAGGGGATACGCATCCGCACCTTCCAGGAAGTCGCGGATATCCTGGCGAGTCCACCCCAACTCAAGAGGTTTGCCCAGGATCACACCCGCGCACCTGCCAAACCAGGCGCCTTTGATGCGTTCTTCGTAAACCGCATCATCCAACGGGATCAGCGCGGGTGCCTGACCGGCGTCGTTAATGATACTGGCGTAATCATCCGGTTCCGTGAAGGGAAAGTCCGGACGCACTCCCTGAGCCTCGACCTTCCACAGATTCCAATAGGCTTGTTCCCAATCAGCGGGAGTCAGGTCATCGGCTGTCAGGGTCGCGCGTGCCTCCATTGGGAACGGCAAGTACGGACTGGTCATATCCGGCACACATTCGGCACCAACGGGATACCCTTCTTCGTACAACTGCGCATACTCTTCGTGATACAGGTTCTTCCAATTCGTATAGCCGGGCATGATGGTCTCGCTTTCTATTTCGGGAGCTCAGGGTTCCAGAACAGTTTTGTCGAGAGCACGGACTCCGCCTCTTCAATGAGACCGAGGGAGATGCAATGCCTGCCCCCCTCGAATGGGGTGGTGAGCCAGGCTTCGAGAATGTCGAGCGCCTCGAAGACGCCGGTGATTTTCCCACCCAGGCAGAGCAGGTTCGAATCGTTGTGCGCCCGCGTCATCTTCGCCATATAGGTACTGGTACACAACGAAGCGCGGACGTCCGGGTAGCGATTCGCAATAATGCTCATCCCGATGCCGGTGGAGCAGATGAGAATGCCCCTTTGCGCCTTCCCGCATGAAATTGCCCCCGCCACCCGTGCGGCGTAATATGGGTACCGAACAATCTCTACGGAATCCGAACCCACGTTGCACACAGGTATCTGCCGTTGTGCCAGATATTCTATAACCGCACACTTCAACTCATACCCGCCATGATCGTTGCCGATCAATATTGGACTATCGGACATGCATACGCTCCTGATGATAGACATATAGATTGGCTTAACGGGATATGCAAAATAAAAATCCTGTTAATCCTGTCTAAAAACCAACCCCCAGCCAGGCAAGGATCGCTTCGCGCGCAGAAAAATCGCCAGTGATGGCGTGGGCGCCGGCGCGTTCCAGGCGGGCGTATTTCACCGGGTTGATGCCCGCGCGGTGCACTTCATCGGTGGCCACGCCGAGGGTGATGGCACCGACTTCGCGGCCTAGGGCAATCTCGACGCGGCCATCGCCGATCACCGCGACCTCCAGGCCGGTCAGTCCGGCGTCCTGTACCAGCCGGCGCAGCACCGCTTCCTTCGAACAATCCATCGCCCCCACCGGCGCGCCGGCGATCTCAACAAAGAAATCGGTCAGGCCCAGTACGCTGACCTCGCGCACCACATCCGGGTGGTCGGTGCCGCTGGCGACGTAGAGCGCGATGCCAGCGGTGCGCAACGCTTCCAGGAAAGCGCGGCTGCCCGCCACCATGAATGCGCTAGTTCCTTCAGTCTCCCGTCTCCCCGGGGAGAAGGGTTGGGGATGAGGGGGTAGATCCCCGGCGATGGCGGCGACGCGCGCCAGCACCGGCTCCATCAGCCGGCGGTTATACTCGGCCTTGTACCACCAGGCATCGTGCACCTCCGGGTTCAGCCCGTAGCGCACCACCGCTTCTGCCAGCCATACCATCTGGTGGATGGTCTGGATGCCGGTGGAATGGTCGATATAGGCTTCGACCTCGGCGCACAGTGCGGGTGTCGGCTCGCTGGGTCCGGCGATCATCTCTACCATCAGCATAGACATGATCGGCTCCCATCCCTGGCGCAGGGTGGAGATGGTGCCGTCGAAGTCGAAGACGATGGCGCGGATCGGCGGGCGGTCGGTGGGCAACGGGGTCAGGATGGTGAGCGCTGATGATGTATTAGTTGAACTCATGAGTAATCCTCGTGATAGCGTTGTCGAATTTCGTCCGGGGAGGCGGTGCCGGTGGTGCCGATTTTGCGCACCACCACCGCCGAGGCCAAGTTAGCCAGCGCCGCCGCCTCCGCGCCGGATGCCCCGGCGCCCAGTGCGGTGGCGAAGGCTGCTGCGAAGCAATCGCCGGCGCCCACGGTGTCGAGCGGTGGTGTTGCGGGTCGGGTGGGGATAGGCGTGGTCACGCCATCTTCCACCCACAGACACCCCTTGCCGCCCAGCGTCAGGCAGACGCGGGAATCGGACTGCCGCGCCAGCGTCAGCGCAGCCTCTTCAAGCTGCTCTACTGTGGCGTCGTGCGGGGAAATCTGCGAGCCGATGGCCCACAGCGCTTCCACCTCGTTGGGCTTGAGCACCACCTGATGATACTGCTTGATATACATGCGGCTATCCACCACCACCGACAAGCCGGCGCGTCCCGCCTCGTTCAACCGCTCACGCAGTGCCGGGGTGATGGTGCCGAATTCCTGGTAATCCGCCACCACCAGCGCGTCGATTTCGCACAGCAAGGCTTCCAGGCGCTCCAGCAGTGCGGCCTCCATGGCGGGCGAGGCCGGCGTACGGTTCTCGAAGTAGAGGTGCGGGTCTTCATATACCAGATCGGACAGCCCACGCCGCAGTGGTTTGCAGAAGGTGACCGTCGTGCGCTCGGTGCTGGTCAGCAGGAAGTCGGTGCTGATGCCATAGCCGGGCAGCAGATGCTGTAGTTCACGCCCGCGCCAATCATCGCCAATCACCCCCAGCAGCGGCACCGCCTTCACCCCGAGCGCGGACATGCATGCTGCGGTATTGCTCCCGCCGCCGGGACTCATGCGCTCCGCTACCACTGGCAGGATGAAGTGCGGATTCTCCCGCGCGAGGCGGCTCAGATTCATATCCGCTTCCCAGTACACATCCAGGCATGCATCGCCCACCACGCCCACGCGCACCGAGCCCGCCGCGTGGAGCAAATCCTCCAGCCGGGAGAAGGAGAGAAGGGGATGAGAGGTTAGTTGCATGGGAGTGATAATTCGGAAAAAGTGGGTGTTTTCCTGCCTGCAAATTGGGGGGATGCGGAGATTCCGCTTGTGAGCAAAATAAGAGCCGGTTAACGGAAGTTGCACCGGTTTCGGGGACTGACATCGAAACTCCGGTTATCGGGAATGCAACTCGTCACCATATTGCCACAGGGGGTGAGGGTATGTGGAGTTTCGATGTCAGTTCCCGAAACCCTATGAGCGCTTCCCTTCCCGTCGGAAAGTATCATTTCATTCATGTCAACCAAATAGTAGAAATACGGTGGTTATCGAAGCCAGCAGCTATGATAGGGTTATGGGGACAGACACCGAAACTCCCTTTCATCGATGGGTATTCCCTGATAAGTTCACCGTTCGCTTACATGAAAGGTGGAGTTTCGATGTCAGTCCCCATAACCGTTGCATCCCCATCACCCTATCGACACTGCTTACGATGCACCGAAATACCATGTTTGCTTACCCCTGCTGCGTTCGATTGATGATCATCTCCTGCCAATCCGCATCCAGGGTGATAAAGCGGGCGGACCAGCCGGAGATGCGCACGGCGAGGTGGGGGTATTGCTCCGGGTGGTTCCGGGCATCGCGGAGCACGTCGTTGGAGACGACCTCGATGTGCATGAAGAAGCCCCCGAGGTTGATGAAGGTGCGCAGCAGTGCGATGAGCGCTTGCAGGCCGGTTTCGCCCGCGACGTGGTCGGGCAGCATCTTCAGTTCCAGCGCGGTGCCGTTGGGCAGGCGCTCCAGGCCCATGGCGCAGTGCGATTTGAGCACCGCCGTCGGGCCTTCTCGGTCCGTGCCCGGCGAGGGAGAGAAGTTCGTGGCCAGGATGGCGCCGTCGAGGTGGCCGTCGGCGGTGGCACGACGCTGCGGACGCCATTCGATCTCCCGCCCGAAGGTGCTCACGCCCGCCGGGCGCAGCACCCCGTTGCGATCAGGCACCTCGCCGACCAGCGCCAGGAAGTCGTCGAAGACGCGGCGCACCATGGCATCGGCGGCCGGCGCATCGTTCCCGTAGGCGGTGAGGTCGTGGAGGATTTGCCGGCGTAATTCCTCGTGCCCCTGCCAATTCGCGCGCAGGCAGGCGACGAGTTTCGGCAACGTCAATCGCCGTTCATCATAGATCAGCCGCTTGATGGCCAGCAGGCTGTTACCGGTGTCCGGCAGCCCGCCGGCGTGCGGGGCATAGACAGTGTAGCGCGCACCGCGGTCGTAATAGCCATGCGCTTTCTCGATGCAGTCCTTTTCCAGCAGTGAGACCAGTGTTGTCGGTGGCCCGCCTTGAAAGAACCCATCGGCCTCACGATGGATCTGCCTAATCTGCTCCGCCAGGTGCGCGCGGAAGGCGGCGTACAACTCCTCGAAGTCCGTGAACACCGGCGGTTCACCCTCCGTCGTCACCCCCAGCACCTGCTGCAGCAGTGCCAGGGTATCGAAGGGCCGGTAGGTGAAACAGGTCTCGCCGGGGATCTGCACTTCCCAGCACCCATCGTTGGCGTAGCGCCGCGCCTCGCGCAGCGGGTAGCCGAAGTTGACCAGCGCCGGGAGGACAGTCTCGTCGTTATAGACCGCGACGATGCCGCTGCCGTGGCGCTGCACCTCGGCGATGCGCCGCAGCAAGGGTTCGGGAGAATGGCGGTTGAGGCGCACGGCGATGGGGAAGTCGCTGATGTGAAGTTCTTCCACAATATCGAGGATGAGATACGTCACCTCGTTCGTCACGTCATTGCCGTCAGCATCCACCCCGGAGAGGACGATGTTCTGGTAGAACTGCGCGTCGCCGGAGCCGCCGAAGCTGGTTTTCGCGCCTACCCATTCGCAGCCGAGAATCCAGAAATGCGCGAGGATCTCCCGTGCGTCGTCGAGGGTCAGGCGTCCTTCCGTTAGATCGCGGGTGAGGAATTCCCCCAGCATCTCGTCGATCCGCCCGATGCCCGACCAGTTGCCGCACAGGCGCTGGAAGGCGAAGCAAAACCACAGCGCCTGCACCGCCTAGTAGAAGGTCGTCGGAGGATTCTCCGGCACGTCGCACAGGTTATCGCGGATGCGCAGGTAGAGGGCACACTCTTCGCCACCCGTCTCGTTCGTCAACGCGTCGAGCTGTTCAAGGTAACGGCGGTGCCAGGTGGTCGCGGCGTCCAGGCAGACGAGCATCGCGTTGAGCAGGTCCATTCCCTGTGCATCGAGATCACCGCGCGACAGGCGTTCCTCCACCTGCGCGCGCAAGCCCCGGTAGCCGACCTGCAGTACCTGGTCAAAGCCCAGAGTCAAGTGACTGGTGCTGCCGAAGGCCGGCTTGCCGTTCGCGTAGACCGGCAGCACGTGGAGCGGCGCCGGTTTGAGCGACGCGGAGCCGACCAGCCGCAGGCCGGGGAAGATGCGCAACGGTGCCTGTTCGGCGATGAGCCGCACACACTGCGCGTAGCGCATCTCGTCGGAGAGCGTGGCCAGGTCATCCCGCCCGTCGATGGTCAGCGGAGGGTCGACCAGTGTATCGCCCCACGCCCCGCTGAGGGCAAGGTGGGCAAGGTCACGTGTGGATTGGCTTAAACGACATGGCGCAGTGAGCATTATGATACCATTGTAGCGCCGAGTGGGCACCCCGGCAAGCCAGTCAGTGATTAGTAATAAGTGATTAGTGATTAGTCACATTGCCCGATTACTAATCACTAATCACTACTTACTAATCACTTGCCTCCGTATGCGGGATACATGGCAAGCGACCATTGATCCGGATGCTATGCCAGCCCGCGTGCCTGCAGGTTACGGAAGCTGATTTCGACACTCTCCAGGCAGGGGCGGCGGCAGATATCCTGCTCGACGATGTACCATTCCACTCCGCTCTCCTGGGCAGCCGCGAAGATCTCATCCCACTTCAGGATGCCGGTGCCGAATTCGGTGAAGGAGCCTTCGGCGTCGCCGGCCATATCCTTGACATGCAGTAAAGGCACGCGGCCCGCATACTTGCGGATATACTGCGCCGGATCTTCGCCACCCTTGGCCACCCAGTAGGTATCCAATTCGGCCTTCAGCAGTTGGAAATCCGTGAACTTATACAGGAGATCCAGCCCATGCTCGCCGTCAGCCATCTCGAACTCGTGCGCGTGGTTATGGTAGCAGAGTTGCAGGTCATTTCTGCGCAGCACGGCGCCAATATCGTTCAGTTGCGACGCCTCCTCCTGCCAGCCGGCACAATCTTTGGGGGCCGGCATCCAGGGGATCACCACATAGCGGTTGCCGATTTCGAGTTGATAATCGATGGCCGCTCCCGGATTCTTGAGCAGTTCATCGACACCGGTATGCGCGGCAGCGACTTGCAGGTTCAAGTCGGTCAGTACCGCCTTCAGCTCTTTTGCCGATACTCCGCCGTATCCGGCAAATTCCACACCGGCATAGCCGATTTCCGCAACCCGGCGAAGTGTGCCGATGAAATCCTTCTCGATTTCATCACGCACGGTATACAGTTGTAACGCGACTGGTATATTAGCCATAGCCTTCCTCATTTCAATGCGTATGTCAAAGCTGACGCTTGTTCATCATCCCGTATTCCCGCTGTACGGCGTTATTCCTTCCCGCTTTCAGATTATTACTGGCTAGGCGTATCTCCCCTCCCTCCTCTTACCGCCGCGCTGAGATGAGGAGGGAGGGAACGAATATTCACCAGGTGCCTGGAGAACCAGGCGGCGCTTCCGGCGGCGGCACCGTGAGCATTAACGATTTATCGACGGTGGAAGAATTCCCATCGTTATCGGTCGCCCAGGCAGTGACAAAGTAGGTGTTCGTCATGCCGTTTGGATCGGTGTTCGCCGGCACCGGCGCTTTTCCACGATACAGGTTGGGGGTGCCCGTCACTGGTAGCAACGGCACGCTGCCGCCATCTACGTTCGGGCCGCTTACGCGCGCCGAAACGGATGCGACTTTGATATTATCCGTCGCTTTCACCTCAATGATGCAATCGCCGGCGCGCCAGCCATTCTGCGGCGGGGTGATCGAGAAGTCGCTCAGCGTCGGCGGCGTGTGATCTCCTTCGGTATATGGCGCCCCGCCGCCGCTACTGCTGCATCCGCCGCACCAGAGCAGCACGCATAGACTCATCCCGATCAGCAGACACTTGATTTTCATATAGACCTCCTACTACAGCAAGCTTATCGCCGCTCCTTATCTGAGCACGCTCAGCGTCGTTGCACGCGCGGTGTGGTTGCCGTCGTCAACCACGGACAATGTCACGCGGTAGATCCCATTGGGAACTGCCGTCCCCTTCGCGTTGCACCCGTCCCAGGTGATGGCATTGAGCGTTTGTCCGGCTGCAATGCCGGCATCGATATGCCGTATTTTTGTGCCGTTCTGGGAATAGATATCGACCATTGCCGTGGCATCTCGTGACAGGGTATATTGCACCTGGAGACCACGGCGCTGACCAGCGATTGCCTGCACCTTGAACAAGGTAATCTTCACCGGTTCACGCTTTTGCACCTCGACGCGGAAGGCAACCGGTTGGCCATTGGCCGGCATGGTGAACCGATATCCTGCGGTCGAACGCAGATCACAGCTTCCTTTGGTGCGCTCATTCACCAGTCGTAAGGTCAGATTGGAAGGCAGGGATGAAAGATCCGGCCAGTTCAACGTCACGGCGTCGCCTGGTGCCGGTGAAGTTACGGTGAAACGCCAGACCGGATTGGCGATACCTTGTCCGCGAAGATCAACAAGGCGCCCGCTGCCCTCGCCACTGAAGTCAAGTTCAAGGCCGGGGATCGGTGCAGAGGGTGGAGCGAGCAACTTGCTTGCCTGCGCCACCTGCGCCCCGGTGCCGATGCCAAACCAGTGGGATTCATCGTCCCCTTGCGCGCTATGGGCCGTGAGCGGCACTTCCCAGACGCCCGGCACCAGCCAGCGCGACCCGGTACCTGCCGCCTTGCTCGCGGCAGCAGTGGGTGCGTTCGGTGCCGGCAGAATCAGCGTGCACGGGCGGGTTGCTTTGATCCAGTACCCCTGCCATGCCTCCAACGTATGTTTCGCCGGGGTAATTGTCGCGTCAGCAACCATATAGTATTGCCCGGTTCCCGGTTTCGTCGTGCTTGGCGTCCAGCCCCAGAGATATTCGGAGACGAAGCCCATGGAGATCGCATCGCTCAATGGCCTGGTCTGACTATCGGTCGTGACCTGGATCGCCGTGAGATCCCAGGTGAGCGGTTTCGGCCAGGGATTGCCGATCATATTCCACCCGGTATCCAGGTCAATGCTATACGTTCCCGACAACGGAAGGTATGGACCATCCGGACTCAGTTGCGTATCGCTGCCCCAGTACCCCCAGTAGGCGCGTCCCGGCACACTACTCGGCGGATCGAACCAGGTGAGATGGCTGGTGTCGTTGACATACGTTACATACCCCATGCCGGGGATGAACCGCGCCCACTTGTTATCCGTGAACTTCAGCACGGCCTGTGGGTCGATATTGGTGGGATTGATCGGTAAGCTGACCAGATGCAGTCCTTTGGTGAGTTGCAGACTGCGCGCCAGCGTGATCGTCGCATCCGGTGTGGTGTGCGGCGCTTCGATATGCCCGACGGCATCTTCAGCCGAACTGTAGAATTTATAGGTGTGGCCGAGGGTGCCGATGAAGTCCGCCGAGGTGGTAGTAACCCGATATTGCCAGGCGGTATAGGGACCGTCGTTATCACTGACGTAAATCGTATAGCAAACGAGGCCTGAGCCGTTTTCTTCGTCTTTCCCATGCCATTTCACCGTCACGGTGGTATCCTCTTGCATCGCCGGCAACGGGTAGACTGCGCTGGTCGGCGCCTGGCTGTCGATGATATTGTCGACCTCATTGGTCGGGCTGCTGTTCCAGCCATCCAGTGCCACGGTGGCCACGTTTTTGATCAGGGTGCCGCTGGGCAGCGCGGCTTTCGGATATACCGTGAAGATGACAAAGACTTCACCCTGCGGTGCCTTGTCATCGGTATCCGGCGGGAGTAAATCGTTTTGTGCTGTCGTTTGTGGATCGAATCCGCTGACATTCCACTGGATGGTGCCGCTCGAACTATTGTAGGCAATCGTGATCTCCGCGATGCTGTTCACCTGCGGGCGCATGTCGAGATAGCCATGATACGAAGTGATGCCCACCGGGAATTGCACGGTTTTCCCGCCGACGCGCATGGCCCCCAGACGCATGGTTGTCGGATCGAACGAGCTATCCAGCGTATCGCTGATGAGGATGCTCTTGGCCGCGCCGGAGGCATTGGCGGGATTCTTGCCGACGATCTGGTAGGTGAAGGGATAGTTTTCCATCACATACCCGATGCCGGCGCAGCCGATCGGGCCGGTTTTGCTGTTGACCAGACCGGCGGCGGTGACATTCGGTTGGTAGACGCGCTTGAGAGTTAACGGCGTGAAGGGATTGCCCGCATTCACCGTGGTAATCATCTGCTCCAGGAGGGCGGCCACCGTCTTGTCATCCGATTGGCTTAGGTAACCTGCCAGGCTTGTCTTGGCGTGCAGTTCGCGTACGGCTTCGTCGGCAATCGCCCACAGCGGCTGTGTATCATATTGCGCCCAGCGCGCGAGCCCGGTCTGGTCGGCATTAACGATCAAGGTGTTGAAAGCGGGAAGATCGACATCTTTCACCTTCAGCGCCGTCGCGGTGGCCGATTGTGCCAGGCTATCGAGCTGTGCACGAGACAGGGGCGCCGTCAACAGGGAGATATCCGGGTACTGCGTGCCGGCCTTCGAACTTAACACCTGTGGGTTGATATCAACCGAGAAGACGTGCATTTCCCCCGGGCCAATGCGCGGCAGCCAGAAGAGCAGCGGGCCGGCCAGGCTGTTTTGCTGCGCGGAGGAAGCCAGCGCACGTCCTTTGTCATCGTATACGGCGCCGGTGGTATATTTTGCGGAGGGGATATACAGGCACAGCAGCCGACCGACATCGTCGGCCGAGCCCCGGTTGCCGTACTGGATGACGATGGTTTGTGATTTCCCCTGTTGCAGTGTCGTTGGGGCGTTGATTTCACACCAGAAGCTGCTCTGCCCGCCGGCAGTAAGGGTGATGGCGCCGGCCAGGGTGCTTGTCGCCCCGCCCGGGTTCGTCACCGTGACATCCCAGTCACCGGTCAAGCCGGTCACATCCGCCAGCACGCGCAATTGCGTGCGGTCGGCGCTCATATCGGTGATCGCCGCGGTGATGATCTGGCTGCCTTGCACCAGTTGTACCGTCGCGCTGGGGGAGAAGCACGTGCCATACACGAAGAGTGTGAGTGGTCCGGCATTGCCGGCATCCCCCGGCGTCACCGTGCTGATGCTGGGCGGGCTGGCGGTCACCTGGCAGTGTGCGCGCGTCTGCCCGACCAGCTCATTGCACTGCAGCACGGCATCGATGCCGATATTCGTATTCATGGGAACCGTCGTGGCGATCGAGAAGCTATAGGTTAATTTCAACACGGTGCCCACCGCCAGGGAGCCGATATTCCAATACACCGTGCGCGACGATGGATAATACTGCCCTCCATTGCTGGCCGAGCTGTCGACAAACGTCACATTAGCCGGTAAGACGCAGCTCACGGCGACGCCGCTGGCCGCAGCATTGCCGATGTTCTGCACGGTCACGGTGCCGGTGATCGGTGATCCCAGCGGTACCTGCACGGCATCCGCCGTATGCAACAGCGTGAGCGATGGCACCGCCGTGAGCGAGCTGATAGCCTTGTAGGGTGGGGTGGGCTTGGGGATGACAATCTCCACGGTGTAGGATGATTGGCCCGCCGGGCACAACACCCGTGCTACGGTGTACGCGCCGCTGGTCGTTAGCCCGGCCTTGAAGTTCGCGCCAAAGGTAAGCCCGTACACCTCCGAGAATGCCGACGACCAGTAGGCCACCCACTTGTCGGTCGGTGCCGCCAGGTCGTTGAGGGTGCTGGGATATAGTGGCTTATCCCCCGATGATAACGCATAATCCTGGGTGACGATACTGCTGTCGGGATAAGCAAAGGTATAGGTGCTCCCCTGCGCTGATGGCAGGATCAGCGCGTTTCGCATCACCATCGGGCGAGGGGTGTTCAACTGGCAGGTGAGCTCGGCGCGCAGACTGGTTGCGCGGATTAACAGCGTTTTCGTCACCTGCGTGGCCTGGTGGAACCAGTTCAACTGCAGCCCAGAGTTGTCTGCACCGATACCGGTGATCTGCCACCCGCTGGTATAGGCGGCGCCTTCCGGCTGCTGGAGTGTTTGCACCGAGGCGTTGCTGAGATCATCGCCGAGATAGGTATTGGAGCCACCGAGATATTTCACATGGCCCACGGTCGTTTTCGCCAGGTCCACTGTCGCCTCGACCAGGCCGTTGTTAAACAGGAGCTTGCTGGCCGTGCTCAGGTCAGTGCCGGCGGAGAGGGTGTAGGATGCCGGATTCGCTGAACCCATCATGACCACGGTGGGCGTGTAGAACCCGGCAATCGCGGTCGAGGGATTGATGGTGTACGTCCGGCTGGTACTGGCTTCGGTGATCTGCAGGGGAAGATTACTCTGCAGGTACATCGGCATCCCGCTGGTCCAGTTGATCTGGTAGAACTGCACATCATACTGGCTGGCGATGTTGCCGTTCTTCGTATCTCCGGGAGAGAGCAGCGGGAGCGCCGCATCGGCATAGAGCGTTTCCGCACTATCCGCGGTGAAGCCGGTCAATGGTGCTTTTTTATGGATGATGTAGCGCGTTGCCTGCGTGCGGGCCAGCATGTAGGCGAAATTGCTGGTGGTGCCGCCCAGTTGGCCCACTTTTGTAGTGACCGTGTCGCGGAACACCTCGATAGTGGTATTGGTCCCCTGGACTTTGTTGCTGGCGATGAACAGCGGCTTGCCGGCGGTGCTGGTGATCTCGAACCAGCGTTCACTGCCGGCATGATCCATCACCGCTTCATTGGCTTGCCCGGCGGTCAGTGCTGGGAAGGTGCGATAGGCATGCAGCGTATAACTCCCCTGCGCGCCGGTCACCCGCACGAAGTAGGTAGTGGCGGTGGTCGGGGAGAGGATCTGCACCGAATCGCCGATCGTGTTGCCGGTGGGGGCCGAGGCATTCAATGGCGAGGTGAAGTAGAATGGCGTATCGGTGGAATAGCTGCCATGCTTTTCCAGGTGCAGCACCACATTCTCATTCGCCGCGATCGGCACCTCATACCAGTGGACATCGCCGTTGCCGGCAATCGTATCGTTCGCCGGCGTCGTATCGGTGATGGTGGGCAGGTGTTGGCCGCCGGTGAGCTGGAAGCTCGGGACGGTGCCGCTGACTTTCACGAAGTAATCACCCTTATCCGCCTGCGCCAGGTAGAGCAACTGGTCACCGGCGCCGCTGGCCGTCGTGGTCGCAGGATTGGTGATCGCCCCTTTCACCAGCGCCAGGGTGAGCGTATTTGACGAATTATCGTCGGCAAAGGCGAAGAGCGGGCTCCCCGCGGTGCCGGTCAGGTGGTACCAGCGAATGCTGTGTGTGCCGGGGAGGGTCACCTGGGTCGGCGTGGCGGTGAGCTCCGGCAAGCTTTGTGCCGCGGTGATGGTGAAGTTGCTTGGCGCGGAAACGCCGGCCACCGGGTCGAAGGGTTCGATGCGGATATAGTAGGGACCGGGGGTGACGCCCGGCACTTCAAACCACTGGTCCGGCATGGCTGGCGTCGGGTCTGCACCACGGCCAACCTGCGCCACAATCGGCCCATCGAGCGATCCCTGATGCACTTCGACATAGGCGGCCCAGGGAGTATCTTTCAGCAGGCTGACGAATAGCGGGTTTGTCGAGGTGGCATCGACACGATAGAGGGCATAATCATGCTGAAAGGCGAGCTGTCCGCTCTGCGGGGTGCCGAGTGTCAGTTGTGGCAGGGTGTTTGAGACGGTGATTGAGCATGCTTTCGTCCCGACCGCCAGGTTCGCCGTGTGCACCAGCAGGTAGTATGTCCCCGGCGATGCCGAATCCAGCTTCATGAACTGCCCATTCGTATCTGATGCGGTAGCCAGTGGGCTGTTGATAATGCCGGCGCCGTAGATCTGTTCCACCGTGGCGACGGGGTCCGGCTTTTTGATGGTCACGTAGACCGGGCCGGTGGTCGTGACGGTGATCGGGTAAATATTCGTATGACCGCCCGGCGGTAAATTGGTCGGGTCCGTCAACGGCACCACCGGCAAGGTGGTGTCCGCCAGCAGGGAGAAATTCACCGGATTCGCGAGGGAATTGTTGAGAATGAGATAATAGTCACCAGCGTCAATGGAGGGCAGGTACAGGTACTTTTCCGCCAGGCTATTACTGATGCTGCCCACCAGCGTGCCGTCTGCGGCTCCGGCGTGTAACTCCATCGGCAAGGTCGCTTCTACCCCGGTGGTATAGCGCAATGACAAAGGCCCGGCCTCGGTCATCGCGATGTGATAGGTGATGCTCGAGCCGCTTGCCAATGTATCCGTAACCAGTGAACCAAAGGTGAGCGTCGATTGATCGTCCCGCGTGTTTGCCGCCCGGCATGCCCGGGGCAAGGCACACCACATCACCAGGAGCGCCACCATGCAGAGCGCCACTCCCACCTGCCGACTGATAATACGCATTCTCGTTCCTCCTCGTCTGTATCGCTAATCCATAACGTGGCACAAGCAACTTGCCTGTTGATCTTCCTTCAACACTGGGATAAGACTACCCGCGTGCCGTGCGTGTGCCTGCAGTTGCCTGAGAACAAAGCGGCGGATAACTCAGCGGATGTCGGGAGAAGTGAACGAAAACGCGCCGGTGTACATCTCTTCCCTCAAGCCTTCCAACAGACCAGGGAAAGGGATAATTTCCTTGTAGTTGCTCTGGCTAGCGGGGAAATCCTTCCCCATCCCTCCTGGTCAGGAGTCAGGTGAATTTGTCGAGAAGCGTCAAGTTGATTACTTTACCGAAACTATTCCGTTTAGATCGTGTCAAAAGCTCTTGACTTTCTGTGGCGCTCCCCCTGGCGTGCCTCGGAAGGATAAGTCCCCACGAGGAGAAGAGCATGATTATCTGGCAACGAGGCTTTGCGCTCGTGCTCTGCCTGCTGTGCATGCTGGGAGTCGCCTTCGCACAGGACGCCCAGCTCAGTCAGCAAGAACGCGAGGCGGAAACCTTATACACGCAAGGCGAAGGTCGCATGAAAGTCGCTTCGTATGAAGAAGCGATCTCCGAGTTCCGCAATGTGCTGCGGCGCTACCCCGATACGCAGGTACGCTATAAAGCGCAATTCCGCATGGCCGATGCGCTGGTTTCCCTGAAGAAAGAGACCGATGCCATCCAGATGCTCCAATCCGTGGTCAAGGAAGAGTCCCCCGACTGGTCGCCGAAAGCGCTGATGAAAATCGGCGAGATCTACGCCGGGGAGCAGAAATACACCGAATCTTTCCGCGCCTACCGGCAGGTAATCACTGATTACCCGGCCAGCCCGGTGGTGGATCACGCTTATTTCGCCATCGGCGTCACCCACTTCCGCCTGGGCCACTTCGAACAAGCGGCGAAGGAATTGGATAAAGTCGGCACCGTCTATGCCACCAGCATCGCCGACCTGCAGCATGTCTCGCCGGGTGAACCGCTGTATATCCGCCTCACCGAGCCCAATATGGTCGCCGCGGCAGACTCCAGCATCCCGGTCACGGTCACCACGAAATCCGGCGATACGGAACAGATGCAATTGAAGCCGGAGGCGGAAGGCAGCGACCGTTTCGGCGCCGTCATCCCCACGGAATTGGGGGCCGCCAAACCCAACGACAGCACGCTGCAACTACACGGCAACGATATCGTCACCCTGCGCTATAAGAGCCGCTATGTTGGCGGCGGGTCGGTGGAGAAAACGATCACCGCCACTGTCGCCTCCAACGCGCGCACCGTCATTCGCGACCCGGAAGGCGACGAGGTGCGTGGCGTGGTGGTCGGCGACTCAATGATCATCGAAGTGAACGACCCGAGCCGCGATGTCTCCGATCAGAAAGACACCGTGACGGTGGAAGTGAAGACCAAAAAGAAAGACAACGAAAAAATCACCCTCACGGAAACAGATACCCACACCGGCATCTTCCGCGCTACGGTCAAGGTCGTGCGCGACACGCCGACGCCGGGCAATGGTTCCATCGAGACGAATGCGGACCTGGCGGAAGGCTCGGCCACGCAGTACGATGATTCCATCACTGTCACCTATATGAATGAGAACAGCCTCGTCGCCTCGGACGGTGGCCCGCGCAAGGTGAGCATTACGATCCCGATCTTCGCCTCCACGCCGGGAAGCCTGGTGCCGGTCGAGCATGATATCAACAAAGCGGATCTGGCCATCAAGGCGCTGCTGTATAAAGGCCGCTCGCTGACGCAGATTGCCGCCACCTATCGCGATCTCGGGCAGGACGCCATCGCCACCATCACCTTCCGGAAAGCCACCGAGCAATTCCAGGAAATCCTGAACAAATACCGCAACTCGCCGGAAGCGGAAGATGCCATGTACGGCCTCTTCCAAAACTACGTGGAGATGGATCAGTACGAATCAGCCATCGCCATCATCAACCAGATTACCCAGCGCTATCCGCAAAGCACCCGCGCTTCGGAAGCGATGCTGGAGTTAGGCGCGCTGCATGTGAAGCGTGAGGAATACGACCGGGCGCTGGCCATCTATGTCACACTGGCGCAGTCGATGAAAGGCACGCCGCTGGCGGAAGAAGCCCAGTACTGCATCTGCACGACCTATATGGCGATGTTCAAACCGAAACCGGGCGATGTCAATCCTCCGCCGGTCAGCCGCGACCAGGTGACGGCGTCGCTGGAAGAGTTCGCGCGGAATTATCCGAGCAGCGAGCGGACGCCGGAAGCCATCTGGCAACTGGTCCGCTTCCGCTACGACGGAGAGGATTACCGCGGCGCCGTCGACGGCGCCCGGCGCATGGCGGCGCTCTTCCCGGATCACGTAATGACCGGTCGCGTCCTGTTGTTGCAGGCGCAGGCGCAGTATAAGCTGCGTGATATCGACAACGCCATTGAGACGTTGCAAACGATCATTGCCAACTACGGCGGCGAATCGGACCAGGCGAGCAAACTGCTCACCGAGATCCAGAAGAAATTCGCGCCGAAGACGACGACGACCAAGCCGGCAGGCAACGAATAGGAGGCTCCCATGAAGAATCGCAATACATATCAACAGCTCGTTCGCGGCCTGTCGGCGGGTCTGCTCCTGATCGCCGCCCTGGGTCTCGCCATCGCACAGGGAGCCAAGCCCGTAGCGGCGCCGGCACAGCCGGTGGCCGGCACGACGCTGGTCGATAATCTGCAACTGGTCAGCGGCGAAATCCGCACGCTGCCGAAAATCCCGCGCGTCGGCGCCTGGAGCCTGGTGCTCGGGCGTCCGGAGACCAGCACGGAAGGCGTCGGCATCCAGATCGATACCAAGGGGCAGGCGGTCATCTACCCGACCATCACGCTGCTCTCCGGGCCGGTCGGCACCATCGACTTTTCCGTCCTGGTCACCACGGCGATCGACACTGCCGATGCCCAACCGCGCTACTTGCTCGATTCCTGGCCGATGGATGGACCGGCGCACATCTGGCTGACGCTGACCGGCACGAAGCTGTCCCTGGGGCTGACGGATAATGCCAATCAGACGAAGACCGTGGAAGGCCAGGTGAACTGGGGAGTGAAATCTTTCCACAAGCTCACCATCTATTGGGATGCCACGGATCTCTCGATGAACGTGGACGGCGTCTTCTTCGGCAAGGCCGACAAGGCCGGCCTCCCCACGCGCGAGCCGCTCGGTATCTGCCTGGGCAACAGTCGTGACTTCCAGAACCCGGCGAAGATGGCGGTGAGCAACTTGCGCCTGAGCACCGCACGCGAGCCGAATCCGGCCTCCGCCCTCCAGTCACCGGATGACAACGTCCCGAACGATGAACTGACATTGAAGATGGCGCAGGGGTATGACCGGCGCCTCTATCCGCTGCTCGAACGCTTGCGCCAGCAGAATGTGGGCGAAGTGAACTTCGCGTATGCGTCAGCCTACGCCGATATCGGCGACGTCGACCGCGCCATGCAGGCGGTGACGCCCATTGCCCGCGACATCAACAACCCCCTCTTTGTGCAGGCGGTCTTCCTGCGTGTCTCCCTCCTCGCCATGCAGCGCGACTACAACAGCGCGTATGAGCAGTTGCAGGTGCTCACCGCCAGCAAAGAGACGGCGACGAGTGTGCGCGCGCAGGTGAAGCAGGCGCAGATGCTCTACGAGCAGGGGAACAAAGGGGAGGCCATGCGCCTCATCGGTGAAGTGATTGCCCGCTATCCCGACCTAAAAGACATTAACGACGCCTACCTGCTCATCGGATTGGACAAGTTTCATTCCGGTGACTTCCAGGGAGCCTTCCGTGCGTTCGACAATATCGGCATCCCCGGCGCGCCGCCACGGCAGTCGGTGGCCATCGGCGTCCCTTTCGAGTTGAAGGTGGCCGATCCCGATATGAGCGTGCGCCTGTCGGATGTCGGGTTGCCGGTGACAGTGAAATCCTCCGGTGGCGACACTAAAAAGGTGACGTTGAAGCCGGCCTTCTCGCGTGGCGTGTATCTCGGCAGTGTGGATACCGTGCTGGGCGGGCCGAAAGCCGATGACGGCGCGCTGTACGTACGCGGCAACGATAAACTCAAGGTATCCTACACTGACCGGCAGGGTGTGGAGCACACGGTGGGCATGGACCTGGCCACCGATGCCAAGCTGATCATCCTCGCGCAGTCGGCGTTGAATATCTACAAAGAGGTATTGGAGTACCAGAAACGCAATATTCTCGATGACAACTGGGAGCTGGTTGGCAAATTACCGAAGAATGCTTCCTCGTTCTTCCGCGATCCCCAGGACGGCTCCTTGCGCCGCAAAGGCACACGCTTCGATCCCGGGGTCATTTCGAATATCAAGGCGGGGCAGGCCATCTATGTTGAGCTGATCGACCCGGACCTGGACGTGACGGCGAACCCGGACACGGCGGAAGTACAGCTCAACACGCAATCCGGGAAGAAGATGACCGTGACGGTGACCGAGACCGGTCCGGATACCGGCATCTTCACCGCGGTGGTGAAAACGACCCCGGAGGGCACCCCGCAGGCCGGCCTGTTGGAAGTCAGCAAGAACGACGCCATCACCTGCACCTACAACGATGCGAACCCGGCCACCGGTTCACGCGTCTCACCGATTCACGTATCACGCATGGCCATTCGCACCACCGACGGCACCATCGTCTGCGGCACCGAAGGCACGCTGAATACCGATGACGGCCCGCAGAAGGTGTTCATGCGTGCCTATCGCGTGCCGAACAACACGAATGTCATCGTGTCGGTGGAAGATCGCGACCTGGATATCAGTGACACGCCGGATAAGGTGACCGTGAAACTGCACGCCGACAGCGGCAGCGACCTGTCGCTGGAACTGACTGAGACCGGCGCGCATACCGGCATCTTCAATGGCCTGGCGAAAATCACCGCCGATGCCGCCGCGACCGGTGCCAATGTGCTGCACGTGAAGTTGGGCGACAAGGTGACGGCCACCTACGCGGATGAGGAGAATTCAACCGGACGTACGGTGGACCGCCTGTACACCTTCTTTGCCAATCAGCCGGAGAAGGCCACGATGATCTTCCAACGGCAGATTGTCGAACGGCCGAAAAACGTCAAAGAGCTGAACCTGTCGCTGCCGCCGACGAACGTTTCCTGGCAGGAGACCACGGCGCTGGTGCCCGGTTCCGTCTACCGCGTCATCCTCACCGACGGCGACCTGGTGCCGCCCGGTCCATATGAGTTCTATACGAAGATCGTGCTGAAATCGGCCAATGGCGCGTCGGTTGAGGTGCCGGTGCGCTATGGTGTCGATCAGCGCACGCTCACGTCATCCTTTATCGGCGATTTCTTCGTCCGTCTCGGTGATCCCGGCAGCCCGACCAAGGCGTACTTCAGCCAGACGGGCTCGGTCATCGAAGTGAAGGACGAGGAGGCGGCGAATAACATCTGGAGTCTGCCGGCGATTAACGTGCAGGGGAAAGACAAGGTCACCGCGACCTACATCGATCCGTCCGCCCCGGATGGAACCAATGTCCCGCGCACCGTGAGCCTGCGCATCGGCATGGATGCGACGCTGGCCACGCTGAACATGCAGGGGAATCCCATCACCGAGCTGAAGCCCGGCATGCCGTTCGAATTGCAGGTGGAAGATGCCACCGGCGATCTCACCGCCAAGCGTGACACCCTGGAGGCGACCGTCAGTTCATCGACCGGCGATAAGCTGGATGTTGAGTTGAGCGAGACGGATGTCCACAGCGGCATCTTCTCCGCGATTGTCAAAACAGTGAGCGATACCGCAGCGGCGGCAACGGCTGGCGCGTTGAAGGTGCCCTTCGGCGGCAAGGTGATGGTCAGCTATCACAACGAGAACACGCAGGCTGGTACGCCTGCCGATCGTACGATGCAATTGGCCACGCGCCCGCTGGCGGATGCCGATGCGGCCTTGTTGACCAAGGTCTTCGACGATCCGAAGTTCGAGGTGGAGACGCTGGTGCGCCTGGGTGAAAGCCTCTACGCGGTAGGCGCCGCGGAACTGGCCGGCATCAAAGCCGAGCCCGGCAAGCCGCGCACCAATGCGAAGCTGCAGGAATCCGCGCGCTTGCTGCAATTGCTCGCGGCGCGCTTCCCGGCCAGCGAATACGTGGTGGAATCGCTCTACCTGACCGGCAAGATTCGCCGTGAAGAGCTGAAGACGGCAGAGGCGGAGAAGCTGTTCACCCGCGTGATTGATGAGTATCCGGATAGTGAGTTCGTCCCGCAGGCCCTCTACCAGCTCGTGCTGCTGTACTATGATCGGGATGACATCTCCAAGGCCACCGAGTCCGCCATGCGGCTGGTGTACGGCTTCCCGAAGAATGCGCTGGTGGCGGATGCCGTGCTGCGCATCGCGGAATACTACTACAACAAGAAGAAAGAGTACCTGACCGCGGCGTTCATCTACAAGCGGCTGGTGGAGCGTTTCCCGGATAATCCGAAGATCGACCTCATCACCTACCGCATGGCGACGGCCTATTACCGCGCCGGGTTGGCCGGTGAGCCGACCGCCCTGGCCAGTGCCATTCGCTACTACATGGAGTTTACCGAGACGTATAAGGACCATGAACTGGCTGATGATGCGCTGTATTGGGCGGCGAATGCCTTCATGAAGCAAAACAATGTCCGCCGCGCCTACACGTTGTTGACGAAACAACTCATCACCTATCCGAAAGGTGATATGTACGCATACGCCCAGCGCATGCGCGATAAGATTAAAGAGGACAACCCGAGCATCCAGGCGGATGAGTTCTAACCAGGATGAAGCACGGGCCTAGCGTAATGTGATCTGTGTACTCCCCGCTGTCCACTGGGAACAGGGGCGAGGGGAGGAGTATTTGAAAGGAGCTTCTGGCATGTGGTTTATGCTGGCCGCCGCGGGTGGCGGAGGGGGAATGAACCTCTGGACGATTCTGCTGAAATCGAGCCCGGTCTCGAAGACGGTGTTCGTATTACTCATCGGGTGTTCGGTGTTGTCAATCGCAGTGATTGTCGAGCGCTGGATCGTGCTGATTCGCACGAAACGGGCCACCGAAGATGCCCTGGGCCTTCTCGATGGGTGGGCGATGACTTCGCAGTGGCAGACGGCGCGCGAAGAGATCGCCAAATCCACGCGCGAAACCATGCCGCTGTTCTCGGTTTTACGCTCCGGCATCAATTATTGGCAGGAGCTGGTCGGGGTGGGGGAGACGCGATTAGAGGTGATGGAAGCAATGGTCACTGAAGCGGTGACGCGCGAGTTGAAGCTGGTGCGCGGCATGCTGCGTTCCAATCTGCCCATCCTCGCCAACATCGCCTCCGTCGCGCCGTTCATCGGTCTGTTCGGGACGGTGGTGGGCATCATTCTCACCTTCCAGACCATCGCCGATAAAGGCAATATGGGACAGGAACTGGTGGCAAGCGGTATTGCCGACGCGTTGGTGGCCACGGCCATGGGCCTCTTCGCCGCTATCCCGGCGGTGATCGCCTACAACTTCTTCACCGATCATATCAACCAGCTCATCCTCACCATCGAGGAAGTCTCGATGGAACGCATCTACTTCCTGGTGCAGCGTGAAGATGTGGGCGATACGGAACTGCCGGCGAAGCTGTTGGCGAAGAAGTAAGCAGTTCCCCCTCACCCCCAGCCCCGCTCCCCGAGGCGAGGGGGTAGGCGTGTAGAAGTTTGATAGTTGAAGTATAATTCTCCCCACCGGTCCTCCCCTCTCCTCGGGGAGAGGGGCTGGGGGTGCGGGGGTAATAACGGAGAATAAGCTATGCATGGCGCGGGTATAGAAGAAGACGATGGCCAGATCGCCAGTATCAACATCATTCCACTGGTGGACGTGGTGCTGGTGCTGTTGATCATTTTCATGGTCACCAGTGTATTTGTACGCGACTCGGCGTTGAAGGTGGATTTGCCGAAAGGCAGCCGTGCCGATCAGATGAAGCAACCGCCGGTCGAAATCACCATTACCGTAGATAAAAGCGGTGCGATTGATCTCAACGGCCAGCGGGTGAAGCTGGGCGAGATCGGCCCGAAAATCAACAGCCTGCGCAATACGAGCCGCAAGACGGTGACCGTGGTGCGCGGCGACAAGCAGGTGTATTATGGCACCATCGTGCCGGTCATGGACGAAGTCAGCCGGACCGGCGTCGATTTCACGCTGGCATTGCAACCCGGGACGGGGAAATAGCAGGGGGCAGAAGTGAGCTGGATTGCTGGCCTGATCAAGGTACTGGAATACATCCTGCTGGCGATGACGGTCATCTGCATCGTGGTGCTGGTGTTGTCTGCCATGTATCGGAACAATCGCCTGATGTTCTGGTGCCTGGTTGGCGCACTGGGCGGCCACGTCCTCTTCGCGGCGACGCTCTATGGCGCGGGAATTCTCATGAAGCCGGGGGAGCGTGAATACCGCGTCCATATTTCGGCATTTAAACTGCCGGAACCGCCGAAGAAGAAAATTCCCGAGGCGCCGAAAAGCCTGGATTTGCCCCTGGGCAGCCTGAAAGGCGACCGCCATGCGAAAAAGATGCCGAAGGGGCACCGGCTGGACGTCAAGCGCAGCGGCACACCACGCCATGGTAACCCGGGCCGTCCGATGGTCAGCGGTATCAGCAATGACGGTGATGTGCCGGTCAATGATGCGAAAGAATTACTTAGCGATTCGTTGCAAGCGGTCATTGATACCAAGGATATCAGCAGTCTTGCCTCCGGCGGCTCCGGCGGCGAAGATGGTGGGACGCCGGATGGCGAGGGGAGCGGCCCGGTGCCGGCAGGATTCCCGGAGGGGAAAATCAACGGGCGCGTGTATTTCATCCGCCTCAAGCATGGCAGCGGCGCCTGGGATGCCTATGATGATGGCACAAAACGGCTGCTCAGCTTCCTGAATCAGTTCTTCCCCTGCGAGAACGAGAGCCGTGCAATCACCGCCGCGGAGATGCGCGAAAAATTCATGAACAAAGGTGCACAGCCGACCTTCCTCTACCTCTACTGCGACGTGTCTTTCTCGCTAAGCTCCACCGATGTGATCGTCTTGCGGGAGTATATGGACAAAGGTGGTTTCCTCTTCCTGGACAGCCGCCCGGACAAAGCGATTCGCGAAGCGGTCGCGCGTGAGATGGATAAAGTGCTGCCCGGCTCGAGGCTGATGACCATCCCCAACAGTAATAGCATCAACAGCTTCCTGTTCAGAGTGTCGCCGCCCGGCTTTGGGGAAAACTTCCTGGAGCAGAAGAACTACGGCATCTCGCGCAATGGCCGGCTGGTGGTGTTCTACTCCATGGGCAACCTGTCGCATATCTATGCGCAGTTCACGGCGAATTCGGATGAATACTATGCCGCCCAATACCAGATGGGCGCCAATGTGATGCTGTACGCCATCCGCAAAGGCGATGCGTCGGGGATCGACAAACGGGCCGGCGCAAAATCCGCCATCACCACCCAGACGCTCGAACGCCTGAACTTGCTGGAACCCCCGAGTTCCGGGAATAACGGCGGCAAGCCACCGGAATCAGTGAAGGTCAAACCACCCAATGGTGGAACGGGGCAGCCTAGTCAGGATCCGGATGATATTAAATTGATTGAGTAGCAGCACGGGGTCTCCCTCACCCCCGGCCCCTCTCCCAGAGGTAGAGGGGGAGTGTACTATTGATGAAAGTAAGGGTGTATATAGAGACCACCCCTCTCCCCCTGGGAGAGGGGCCGGGGGTGAGGGAAAACGCGAACCGGGAGGTAAGATATGACGCGAATTCTACGCTGGATGCTGGTGCTGGGGTGTTTGCTCACCCTGATGTTGCCCCTCCTTGCGGATGACGATGATGAAGGCGGCGGCGCCACGCTCGATCCCGGCTTGCAATGGCGGCTGGGGTGCAGCGCCTGGGATCGCCGTGAATACGATGATGCCGCGGCGATTTATCTTGCCTTCGGGGAAAAGAATCCGGACGATGAAAACGTGCTGGAAGGCTGGTGGCGCGCTTATCTCGTCTTCCACGACTATCGCCCGAACCCCAAGCGTGCTAAAGAAACTTACGATTCAGCCATGGAGGCTTGCGAGCGCTGGACGAAAAAGTACAACGAGAGCAAACCCGATCGGGCGGCGCGTGGCATGTGGATTAAAGCGATGTTACTCGATCACGAAGGAAACCGCCAACTCTCCATCACCACTATGATCAATCTGGCGAAAAAGTATCCGACAGTGAACTGGGGCGGCGAGCCGTACTGGCACCTCGGGGAGTGGCTGCGTGAAGCCAAGCGGAACGCGGAAGCGATCCCCTACTATGATCAATATGTCAAGTGCGTGGGCACCTCCACCGAGTGGGGGGCTGCCGCACTGTATCGCATCGGCTGGTGCAACGAAGACCTGGGGCGAAAAGAGGATGCGATTGCCGCGTATCAGCGTGTGCTGCACAGCGATTACAACTGGGGCTGGGGCCAGATGCACTGGAACGCCCTCGATGCCGCCAGACGCTTGAAGAAGATGGGCGAAGACCAGCTTGCCCGCCAATTCCTCATCAAAATCGTCGACAAGTGCGATCAGAACTGGGATGTCACCAAGCAGGCAATGGCAGAGTTAGGCGAGAAGCTCGCGAAAAAGATCTGGATCCACCCGCACCTCTACTACCGCTATTACGGCAGCACCGTCAACGTGGACGCGCACACCAAGTGCACGCTGAAGCAGGAGATCAACCTGCTGATTCGCCCGACCTATCTCAGCAAGGATGACCCATTCAAAGGCACTATCACCTTCGCGCCGAAAGTGGAGATCGCCAAGGTGCCGGATGCCATGAAACCCGCAGAGGGCGGTGATGGGAAGAGCTACCAGGCGCTACTGGATATCCAGGCCGGGGGTGATTACTGGTACAACTTTGTGCGCGCCGATCAGTCCGTCGAGTTGCCCGAGGGTGTGGTGATAACACGCAAATGGGAGAAAGCCGGCAGCACCTGGGGGGAATGCCAGATCCGCGTGCAATCCACCGGGCGCTGGCATATCTGGATCTACCTGCCGAATACGAAGACGAATGCGAACAACATCAATATCCAGCCGAACGAAGTGTATGAAGGTGGCAAGACCTTACGCTGGTACGATTGGTTCGACCTCACCCAGGGGATGACCCTCAAGTTCCCCATCGAGGTGGGCGGCAACGTGGCGGAGTATTACCCGAAGATCCGCATGGAGCACTGGTATGGCCCGGGCTACCCGGAAAAGAGCGGCAACGGCAACGAAGCCGTTTTTGACATGCGCGAAGCCACCGTCAAAGTGAAGTCGGAAGGCTCCTTCCCCTTCACCGCCAACACGCCGACTTATACAGAGATTACGCTGGATGAGGTGATCAAGTAATAGTCCTATCGTCGTCCCTCACTCCGACCCCTCGCCCACTAGGAGAGGGGTCGGAGTGAGGGACGACGATAGGAAAGCCCATTGAATTCTGCTCCTGCTCGTACTCCTCCTTTGAGAACTCCATTCTTCTCTACCACCTGGTTTCCCTGGAGCGCGAACCTCCTGGTGAGCGGATTATAGTCTCGGTTCCGGTGCTCTCATCGGCTCACCAGGAGGTTCGCGCTCCAGGCTGTTGCACGATACGGCGTGCCAACGCCGTGGTGGGCATCCACTCGTCCACCCTCTCGCGCATGGCACGAATTTGCATCCGGGGTCGTGTGCCCCTGCCCATGGGATGATTCTTACTCTTACTCTTACTCCCCTTCTCCTCTCCGATGACATTCAAATTCGAGCAGGAGTAAGAGAAAGAGTAAGAGAAAGAGTAAAACACAAATTACGATCCCCGGATTCCGCATTGTCGAAGGAGAAGATCGTGCTTCAACGCTATAACTTACAATGGTCTGTTGGCCATAGCCCATCCTCTGAGGAGGCGCCGGAGCAACGCGTGCCGGCCGTGGTGCCGGGCGCCGTGCAGCTCGATTGGGCGCGTGCGCATGGCTGGGGCTCACATCATTATGCTGATAACTGGCGGGATTACCTGTGGATGGAAGACGTCTACTGGTCGTATCGCACGCAATTGGAGATCCCTCCCTGTGCGCTGGATGAGCGGCTGTATTTCGTGTGCGGCGGGGTGGATTACCAGTTTCAGGTGCGGCTGAACGGCGAGATTCTCCACGAACAGGAAGGGATGTTCACGCCGTTCGAGATTGAGCTGACCGGCAAGGCGCACAATGGCGACACCCTGGAGGTGCTGGTCTTCCCCGCGCCGAAATCCGTCGCGGAGCCGGCCGACCGCGTGCAGGCGAACCAGAGCTGCAAGCCGGCGGTGAGTTATAGCTGGGACTTCCATCCGCGCCTGATCCCGCTGGGCATCTGGGAAGAGACCTTCCTGGAAGTGCGCCCCGCCTGCCACCTGCGCGACGCCGAGGTGCGCTACAGCCTGGATGATGATTTTTGTGCGGCGGAAGTCTCGGTCGATGTCGCTTTGAGCCAGCCCGGCGATGGTCGTGTGCGCTGGTGTATCTCCGACCGATATCAGACCTGTGTCATCGATCAGGAAGCGGAAGCGGATGCCGCACAACTCACGCTGTCCGCAACGCTGGCCGCCCCGGAGCTCTGGTGGCCCAATGGCCAGGGAGACCCGGTGCTGTACACCTCGCGGGTCGAATTGCTGGACGCACACGGGAATGTGGTGCAGGCGCGCGAATCGCGCGTCGGCTTCCGCAAGGTTCGCCTGGTGATGCACCCCACGGCGTGGGACGAGCCGTTGGATTTCCCGAAGAGCCGCAGCACGCCGCCCATCACGCTGGAGATCAATGGCCGGAGCATCTTTTGCAAAGGCTCGAACTGGGTGAGCCCGGATATCTTTCCCGGCAACGTCACCGCGGAGACCTATCCGCCGCTGCTCGATCTGGCGCAGGCAGCCAACATGAACATCCTGCGCCTGTGGGGCGGCGCCATCATCAACAAGGAAGCCTTTTACGAGGGCTGCGACGAGCGCGGGATCATGCTCTGGCAAGAATTCCCGCTGGCGTGCAACCGCTATGAAGGCACGCCGGGCTACCTGAAAGTGCTCGATCAGGAATCGCGCACGATTATCACGCGCTTGCGCCGGCATGCCGCGGTGGTCCTCTGGTGCGGCGGGAACGAGTTGTTCAATTCGTGGTCGCGGATGACCGATCAAGACCTCGCCCTGCGCCTGCTCAACCGCAACTGCTACGACCTGGACCCCTCGCGCCCGTTCATGATGACCTCGCCGGTGATGGGCATGGGTCACGGGCACTATGTCTTCCGCTCCAGTGCCGGCAAAGAGGTGTACCAGATCTTCGCCAATGCGAACTGCACCGCCTACACCGAGTTCGGCTGCGGCGGCCCGTCGTCGTCGGCCACCATCCGCAGCATCATCCCGGAGGAAGAACTCTTCCCGCCGCGCCTGGGCACAGCCTGGGAAACCCACCACGCCATCGGCGCCTGGGAGCCGAACAGCCACCTGCTGCTGGACGTCATCGAGGATTACTTCGGCCCGAGCGAGAACCTGGAACAACTGGTGGAGCATGGCCAGTTGCTGCAGGCGGAAGGGCTGAAATGCCTCTTCGAAGAAGCGCGCCGGCAGAAGCCGTTTGCGTCGATGGCGATGAACTGGTGCCTGGATGAGCCGTGGCCATGCGCCGCGAATATGAGCATCATCAACTGGCCGGCTGAACCGAAACTGGCCTATTACGCCGTCGCCGGCTCCTGCCGCCCGCTCCTCGCCAGCGCGCGCATCCCCAAATATCGCTGGCAACACGGCGACCTCTTCACCCCGGAGCTCTGGTTGCTCAACGATAGCCCCGACCCGGTCGCCGCCGGACGCATGGAAGCCTACCTGCGCCTGGGCGATGATGAAATCTTCCTGCTGGGCTGGGATTTCCCGGCACTGGAGGCGAATGTCAATCTCCCTGGCCCGGTCATCCGCTTCCCGCTCCCGCCCTCCGCCGCCGACCGTCTCACCCTGGTGCTGCGCGTCGTCGATCACCCGGAGATGGATTCCGAATATACGCTGGTGAACGTGCCGGGCGAGGTGAAAGAGGAAGTGGTCGGGACACGGCGGTTGAATATGTAGCCGTATACAACGGTGCATGTTCAATAATCGCGTGAATCAAAGCAGGGGTAATCCGCACCAACCGTGGTGCGGATTACCCCTGCCTTCGAAGCCGGAATGCCCGTATGGTCGACAATGAGATCTTTCGCTTGTCCTTGATCCCCAGTGCTTTACGGATATGCTCACGACCGAAATACCCTCGCATCAGGAAAACGGTTCCCATAGTCAGCAGTGTCAGCACCGCGAGTTCCATCAGCCAGATGCCGGGATGAATGCGATAAGGCGTGGGCAAATCACCGCGCACGAGGATCTTATCGCCGAATTGCAGTTGGGGGAGCATCGACCCCCAATTCATTAATCTGGTCAATGCCCAATCACCCGTCGCCAGCCAGATACCCAGCGAGAAGTAGAGAAGAGACAAGCTGATATACGCGCTGCGGACTGCAGCATTCCAGCGCAACAGCAGCAACCCCCCGGTGGCACAGAGCGACAACAGCGTGAGACCATACAGCCAGACAACCATTTCCTCCGGGCTGATCTCACGGGTAATCAATCGCGTCGGTGCGACTATGACCAGATGGAGAATCGCATACCATCCACCAATCAGGATGAAGACCGCGCTGATCGCGAGTAATAGATACCCCAGGATTGTTATCCCTCGAGTAGATGCCATGCTGGCCTCGTATACGGAATAGTATAGCGTTTATATCCCCGAATACTGGCTGGTATAAGCCAGCATCCGGGGAATCTTTCGGACAGGGGCGAATTAGCTTGCTCCTATCCTCATGCTGCCTTCCGCTGGAACTGCTCCGGATTGCCCAGTGCCTGCTCGATCTTCTGCACGAACTCCGGGATATCCGCCGGCATGCGGGAGGTGATCATGTTGCCATCCACCACCACCGGCTGGTTCACCCAATCGGCACCGGCGTTCTTCATGTCGATTTCCAGCGCCGGCCAGGAGGTGATCTTGCGCCCTTTGACCAGGTTGGCCGAGATGAGCAACTGCGGACCGTGGCAGATGGCGAAGATCATCTTGTCGGCAAACGCTTTCACGAAATCCACCGCCCCCGGCGCCAGGCGCAGATGATCCGGTGAGAAGCCGCCCGGGATGAAGAGCGCATCGAAATCATCCGGTTTCACATCCTTCAGCAGCTTATCGGCATACAGGCTGTTGCCGGAGGCATTGCCATTCATGGACCGGATCACATTGCTCATTTCTTCCGGCAGCGGGGTGATGATCACCGCCGTCGCCCCATGATCGCGCAGGTAATTCACCGGTCGCACCAGCTCCACCTCTTCCACACCACTGGTCACCAGCACGGCAACCCGTTTCCCCTGTAAATTCGATTGCATTTTGACTACCTCCGATTGATGAGGATACTCGCTGCGGGGAGTTTCTGTTGTTCAGGGAGAAACGTCGAATAAGGAGATGTGGCGTGCAATGCACATTACAATTATCGCCTATCGTTTCTATCTCTTTCTCCTCTGAATGCTCTTACTGACTCTGTCATTGGTAGGTAGGGAACGCCCTCCGTGGCGTTCCGGTCACCGATTTTTTGTTGGTGCGGGAAGCACAAATCCGGTAAGGTATTTCGCCAAAATCTGATTACGGATTCCTATTGTCCGCACTAACAGAAATCCGTAGGCCGGAACGCCACAGAGGGCGTTCCCTACGTTTAGGAGAAAGCGAGAGAGTAAGAGAAGGGGGCCAGACGGTCAGGTAACTTGTGCCAGAAACGCCAAATCCTGCACCTCTTCATCATGCGCCAACGTGAGGGTGATGGCGAGGATTTCGGTGGTGGCGTCGCCGTCTTCCACCGGGCGCCAGCGGGTGTCGTGTTTCGGGACGAGGATTTGCCGGCCTTCCGGCTCCAGCATCACCGTGCCTGTCGTCAAGTTCACGCGGTAGGTGGCGCGGGCGCCCAGTACCACGGCGAAGCGGCCATCTTCCGGCACGGCGATGTTAGTCAGGCGGAAGGTGCGCGCCGTCTCGCGGAGCAACAGCGCGCGGAGGGCGACGGTTTCCCGTGAGGTTAATTCCGCTTCACCGATGGCGGCACGGGTGGTGAGCAGGTCAGCGGCGCGCAACGTCTCGCTGAAGATGATCGGCTCGACCTTCGGCAAGGGGAGCGTCTCGCCGTCGCGGGTAAACCAGATCTCGCCGGTGGTGACTTCACGCTTGCGATGCGGGCCGAAGAGGTCGCGCCCGCCGGCGCCGGCCGCCCAGCAAAGGTGCGCCGTCACCCCGAGCGGCCATTCACGCCGTGCCGTGCCATTGCCCGGGGCGAACCCGCTGGCGCGCAGCAGCGCATAGGCGCGCCGGGGATCAATGGAACGCCCGGCAAAACGCTCGCTGCGTTCACCCTCTTCGCCGCCCAGCGTGTAGATCTCGCGAAAGAGCTGCTTGAACGGCTGCATCAGGCGGCGGTCGGCGGCCAGCGACTGCCAGCGCCCTAGCACGCCGTCACGATCCAACTCCACCGGGTGCACCAGCGACAGTGTGAGCGGATTGTGTAACGCCACCGGCTCTCCCGAGAGTAGTTCCCAGCGCTCCGGCCCCGCCCAGAGCATCGCCTGCTCCCCGGAGACCCGCCAGAGCAGTCGTTCGGCAAGGTGCGCAAAGACGGGATTCGTCAGCAGATAGCGGAACTCGCCGCTGCTCAACGGCGTACCATTCAGCAGATAGCCTTCCAGGTGCTGGCGGAAGAGGCGGTATTGCGCCTGTGTCTCGCGCTGGGCGGCGCGGGCGGATCGGTAGGCATCGCTCTGGCGCAGGTCGGCAGGGATGGTGCTCACCGGCCCACGCGGGCCGATGATCTCCAGTTGCACCTTCCCAGCCTGCAGGCTCAGGCGCAGGCGATAGGCCCCCTGCTGCCATCCCACGCGGACGCGCTCGCCGGCCAGCGGTCCCAGTTCCCACGCGGCGGCCAGCAGGTGCTGCCGTCCCAACTCCTCCGCGCCGGGGAGCCCTTGCCGGCGCGCCAGGTGATCCAGCGCCTTTTTCGCCGCGGCCTGCGCCGGGCGACCGCCTGCCTGCCCCAACCGGCGGAGGGTGTTGAAGACCCCTTCATTCATCTGCGGCACCAGCGCCAACGCGCGGATAGCCGGGAGATGCTCGGTCTCTGCCAGCGCCAGGATGTCGTCGAGATTCTCCCCGAGCGAGGCGTGCGCCAGCAACAGATTGGCGCAGATCAGCGGGAAGTTCGGCAGTAGATGCTCCTCCAGCCAGCGGTGGCGCCATGCTGCAGGTTCCTGCCCGTGGGGTGGGGTGGGGACGGCAATCTCCTCCAGCCAGCGGATTACCTGGCGTGCCGCCGGCAATCCCTGCGAGCACCAGCCTTCCCACCAGTCCGGCCCGGTATACGCCGTTTCCGCCGCCGCCGCATTGCTCGACATCAGCCAGCGCAGCATGGCGGGCAACGCCGGGAAGGCCTCCCCCAGTGCCTCGCGGAGATCGACGCGCAGCCAGCCCAGCAGCATGGCGAGCGAACAATCGACGGAGGTCAGGAGGGATGGCAAGGCTTCGGATGGCGGCAAGGCAGCATAACGCAGTTCGTGAAAGCGTTTCATGCCCAGTTCGCCGTTCGCGACGGCGCTCAGCGCGTTCGGGAAGATCTCCGGTCCACCCGGCAGCGTCACCCACTGCCAGAGCGGCCAGTTCGCCGGCTCCGCCTGCGGCCACATGGTGGCGACAAGCTGGCGATACATGCGCGCAAAGTGGGCATCCGCGGAAAGGCCGACATAATCCAGTAATCGGTTCAGATGGTGCAATGGGCGGTGGGCGGCGACGGCGGGGTGCAGCACCTGCCCGTAGAGCACCGCGGCGGAGAAGAGCGAGGGCGAGAGGGTGCGATCCCAGACGCCTTTCAGAAATCCCAGCAGTACCAGCGGCTCCGGCGACCCTTCCGGCTCCGGCATGGTGATCTGCCGCGCGGTGAGTAATATCTCCAGCAGGGCCGTGAAGCGTCCGGTGGGATCGCAGAAGGGGAGGGTGGCCATCATCGGGGGCAGCCAGGCAGGGTCATCCCCGCAAATCGGTAATTCTCCCGGCAGCAGGATGGTCGGGGTCTCCGGGCGCAGATGGGCCCACACGGTGGCTGCCAGCAGGCGGATTTCTAGCGGTTCCTCAATAGAATGGATGAACCCGGCAAGGGCCGGCAGGCCATCCGGAAGCTGGTTAATTTGCTGCACCAGCGCCTGAAACTGTTGAAAACGTACCGATCCTACCGGGCGCTGCTGCCAGCGGCGCAGCACTTCCTCATACAGCGCCGGCAGCGGGGTGGATGGCCCGAGCAGCGCACGTGTTTCTGTCAAAAGTTGACGCAGTTGCGCATGTGTCGCTGTTGATTCCGGTTCGGGTTGTCGGGTGGGATGGTTGGACATAGTGGTGTGCACCAATGGCAAGCGTAATCATAAGCCAGTTGGGCCAGCTTTGCAAGGGGATTATGACCAGGTGTGCGTTTTGTTGAAACATTTATACGACGAGAGGGAGTGGAATGCGCTAGGCTAGGTGTAACTCACCTAACCCCCGGTTCCCCACCTTTCCAGAGAAGGAGGTCGGGAGGTAGGAATTGAGGTGGACGCGATGCTCTTTATTTCGGCTTTACCCGAATATTTCCCTGAAGAACGTTCGGCGACAACGCCGCTTCGTGCGCATTGGATGCACCTGACCAAGGCATTGCAGCAGGCTGAAGGAATCCTCACCTCGCTGTCAAAGCTTCAGACGGATCAGCAGGGGACAGAGTTATATGTCCTCGACCTGTTTTTGATGGATGGACTGATCAGTCATTTGCAGGCGGAAGAGCGCACGCTCTTTCCGATTGCCGATGAACTGGAACCGACGGAACTGCCCATCTCCACGGTTCTGCGTGAGGAAAGCCGCCATATCCGCGAGTTGGTGATCGATTTTCACCGCCATTTGCTCAAGCCGGCACCGGATATCGGCCTGATCCAACTCAAAGGCATCGAGATTATCCGGCATGCCGTCGCGCATATCCGGGAGGGCGAAGGATTGCTCTTTCCCTATATCGATGCCCATATGAGCGAGAAAGAGGTGATGGAGCGGCTGGCAGGCCCGATGCTGGATCATGAGTACGATATCGGTCCGGTCGACCACCACGCCTCATCGCATCATATGGCGCGTTTTCACCGGCCCCCGGGATAGGCATATTCGGTAGATAACGAGAGGGCGAGACTCCTGCCGAGTCGGATGAGAGAACCGGGTGCATACTTTGGCTCGACGGGAGCCTCGCCCTCCCGTGGCTCTCGATCATCCGATTACCCCATCACTATGCAATCGGTGTCGTGTTGCAGTCTTGAATCCTGAATCCTGCACCCTGAATCCTTCCCGTTGGTTGCACGTCTTCGCACGAATACATTATAATAATGCAGGTCAATCCGACGAGAGCAATCTCGTCGGGTTTGTATGTCCGGAGGTGATTAGCGATGCCCGTATATGAGTACGCGTGCAAAAAATGCGACCATCACTTCGATGTGCGCCACGGCGCCGACGAAGTGCCAGAACTGAGTTGTCCCGAGTGCCAGAGTGAAGTACGGAAAGTATTTCACGCCGCCGGGATCATCTTCAAAGGGAGTGGGTGGCATATCACGGATTACGCGAAGAAGAGCAGCGTAGTCTCGGAAGAGAAGAGCGAGAGCGCCGTAAAGACGGAAGAGAAGAAGGAGACGACGCCGGCTTCAACCCCAGCGCCTTCCCCGAACTGATGCCATTCCACCGGATGTTTCTACTGCGACCCACCCACTGCGCGGGTGGGTCGCGGCATGTTTGTCACTCATCGCGCAAACTCACCCTCTACCCGCTGGGGGGAGATCAGGGGTGAGGGGCGAACTGGGCAGCAGGTGCCCGAATCCCAGCCCGGTGCATGGACATGGCTCATCGAGGCTGGTCTGTGCGAATTGCGCAATGATGCGGCGCAGGTCCGGCGTCCGTTCAGCCATGATATCGAGCACTTCCTCCTGGGTGAGCGTGGCCTCGCTCATCCCCGCCCCCCAATTGCTCACGATGCAGATGGCGGCGTAGCAAAGGCCGGCTTCACGCGCCAGCACCACCTCCGGCACATTGGTCATCCCCACCACATCCGCGCCCAGCATGCGGAGCGCCTTGACTTCCGCCGCGGTCTCGAAGCGCGGGCCCTCCGTGCAGGCATAGACGGCATCGGCGTGCAACTCCTCATCGAGGAATTCGCCGGCGAGCAACAGGCGCTGCGTCATGCGCGGGCAATAGGGATGCGTCACATCGGCGTGGGCCACCTGCCCGTCCTGGCCGTCAAAGAAGGTCGATGGGCGGCATTTCGTGAAATCGAGAAATTGCGAGAGCAGGACAAAATGTCCGGGTGCCATGTGTATGTTCAGGCTGCCCACCGCCTGCGTCGCCAGTACTTCCCGCGTGCCCAGCGCATGCAGCGCCCAGATATTCGCCCGGTAATTGATACGGTGCGGGGGCAGATGGTGCTCGACGCCATGCCGGGCAAGGAAGATGATCTCCTGGCCGTTCAGTGCTATGCGATAATACGCTGCCGGACCATACGGGGTGGCAATCGTCTCCGCGTTCGCCGCTTCCCCCAGATCATATACGCCAGTGCCGCCGATAATGGCCAATGACATGTCCGCACCTCAAATAAATGAATGTACACCAAGAGGAACGAAGGGCATAAAATACCTGCTATCACGAACAAGCACTCCCACACCCCCTACTCCCAAACACCCACCCTCTACTCCTGCGGCTCTTCCCAGTATCCCGGGCCTTCATCGTCGCCCATTTCCGGATGAAAAGCCTGCTCGTCCATCACTTCGGAGTTGACCAGCAGGGGGGCGTTCATACGCAGGAGCAGGGCGATGGCATCGCTCGGGCGCGCGTCAACTACCAGTTCCTTCCCATGTTGCCGCAGGTGCAGGGTGGCATAAAAGGTGTCTTTGTTGAAATCATCAATGACCACGCGGTTGAGTTCGGCACCCAGGCGGTCGAGCATCGCGTGGATGAGGTCATGGCTCCACGGGCGGCGGAGGAACGGCGCGGCCTTCTCCGGTGCCAGCCGCACCCAGATGGCCGCCGCCTCACAAACGCCGATGCGGATCGGTAACAACCGCCCTTGCTCATCACGCAGCAGCAGGACATCATGGTCCTCTTCGTCGCGCACGAGCTGCCAGACTTCAACCAGGGTATCCGCCACACGAGATCCTTTCCAGTTTATATCAAGCAAAAGTGATCAGTGATAAGTAATTCGTGATTAGTCCTATGATCGCCGACGGAGCTTATAAGTTCTCAGTCCCGTGTAAGTGATTAGTAAAAGTTCTGCGATCATTCACCAGAGCATTCACAAATCAATAATCACTCACTACCTATGCCAACATCAATTCCGGGGTGTTCAACGAGTCCAGTAACCGGCGCCGCACCATATCTTCAATGCGGTCTTTTACCGGCATCGGCACCCACAGCGTCAACCGCACGGTGACCTTCGCCGCTTCCATGCCGGTCACGGTGACAGCGAGGTTTTCGGAAGATGCGGCGATATTAAATTCCGTCAGCGTATCCTGCGCAATCTGTCGGATCGTCTCGACCGCGCTTTCCAGCGAAGACGTACGTTGCAACGGCACTTCGATGGGAAGTTTCACGTTTCCGCGCGAGGCGTTGAAGACCTGGGTGATATCGCCGTTGGCGATGACGTACATGCGCCCCTGGTCATCGCGGATGCGCGTCACGCGCAACTCCATCGTCTCCACCGTGCCGGTCACCGCCCCGATGGTGACCCAGTCACCGACATCGAATTGCCCTTCGCCAAGGATGAACAGGCCGGTGATCACGTCCCGCACCAGGCGTTGTGCGCCGAAACCGACGGCCAGGCCGAGGACGGACGCGGCGCCCAGCAATGGCGCCAGGCCTTTCCAGGTGAGCCCGATGGTGAAGAGGACGAGCACGAACGCACAAAAATAGATCAGGTAACTCACCGTCGAGGAGAGCAGCCCGTAGAGCGTGGTCAACCGGCGCGTGCTGTTGCCGGTCCGGCTCATAATAGCATTGAGCTCGCGCTGGAGCAAGCGGTTGAGCAGTCTGGCAACCAGATTAGCCGCCAGCATGATGACAATCACCACGACCAGGCGGGCTACGATCAACAGCGGGATATAACCATCCCCGGTCGCGCCAACCTGCCCCTTCTGATAGAGGGCGATCCAGAAATCCGAACTCAATGGAGAAACCATAGCGATCATTTACGTAATCCTGACACCATCACAATCAAGTGTTGCTTCCAACGGGTGTGCCGTTGTATGAGTGAAAATTCGTCGTGATGCAACCACTTCCCTGCCTGGCGTTCTGAATAAGATATTCCATACACGGGGGATTCAGGATGCAGGAGGCAGGATACAAGGATCAGTCTTCGAAAACTATAGCGATCTATCGCCACCATACTTCTGTACGGTGTAGTGCAATGTACTCCCTTGATAACGAGACACTGGTAGGTGCAGGCGCTGCCAATAGAACATACATCCATCGACAGCGCCTGAATCCTGAATCTTAAATCCTGAATCCCACGCCACACCGAGAAACCGTGTCATCATACCCAGCAGGGGGAGGATTCACGCGAAAAGGCGTTATTATTCGTCTTTGCGCTTCAGTTTCGGCTTGCCGAACGTGCACAACGTCTCACGCAATACCTCCGGATCAGACGTCGGTTCAGCACAGGTTTGTCCTGCGCAGATGTAGGCGCGCGCTTCACCGCTGGGAGCAGCGGGATACAGCAAATTTTCGCCTTCCGGCGAAAATCGTGCGACCTGGCGGCCAGGCCGATAGGTTTCCAGCGCGGTGGAAATCAGGAGATCGGTCTGTGGATCATCAGCACGTCCGATCACTATCATGGTTGCCGGCGGATGCAGATGGAAGAAGACGGCAAGGCCATAGTATGCCGCGAACGGGCCGTAACTCGACGCATGACCGGCAAAGGCTTCCAACGTCCGGCGCGCATAGTCATGATAGCGCTCGTCATGGGTGAGTGCCCACAAACGGTCCAACGCCAGCGCTGCGATGGAGTTAGGCGCCGGCATGGGCATATCCTCAATGAGCTTGCGCGGGTGCTGCAGATACTCCGTCGCCTCTTCCTCCTGGCATTCCCGATCGAGATCGTTGAACCCTCCGGCGTCATCCCAGTACCGTTCGATGCAGTGGTCGAGCAAATGGCGGGCAGTGTCCAGGTAGTCGCGCTTGCCGCTCACGGCAAAAGCATCGAGCAGGGCTTCCGCCATATACGCCTGATCTTCGAAGAAGCCCGGCAGCATGGCGCCACTGTCGGTGTGGAACATGTGGTAGAAGCCGTGGTCGGGGTCATAGGCATCGTGCAACACGATGTCGATGGTATGCAGTCCGAGTTCGGTGACATCCTGCCGGTTCAACAGCATTCCGGCATCCAGGCATGCGGACGCGAGCAAGGCGTTCCAACCTGTGAACTTATTTTGGTCGATTTGCGGCATCTTCCGGCGCAGTCGTGCCTGCAGCAGCTTCGTCTTTCCGCGATCGATATGCTGTTGCACCTCGCTGAGGGGAATATCCAATGCCGCAGCGATTTGCCGGGGCAGTTCGGCAATGTGCAGCACGTTGCGCCCCGTCTCCCCCATGTTTCCTTCACGGCGGACGCCGAAATAGCGTGCCAACACCACCGTCTCATCCGGCGTCAACAACTTGATGAACTCGTCATATGGCCAGGTCCAGTAACTGCCGTCGTCGTCGGGGCCATTATCCGCGTCCTGTGCCCCGTAAAAGCCGCCGCGTTTCGTATCTGCCAGGTCGCGCATGAGGTGGGTGAGGATGCCTTCGGCGATATGACGGAAGACGTCGTTGCCGGTGGCGCGGTAGGCATGCACGTAATTCCGCAGCAGCAGCGCGTTGTCATACCCCATCTTTTCGAAATGTGGCACTGTCCAGGTGGCATCGGTGGAGTAGCGATGAAAACCGCCGCCGAGTTGGTCGTAGATGCCGCCTTCCCCCATCATGAACAGCGTGCGCTCCGCGATGACGCGCCAGGTATCATCACCGCTCACATCCCACTGCAACAGCGCCAGTTCGACGGCGCCGGGGTGGGGGAACTTCGGCGCACCATGTTCGAATCCGCCTTGCTCCACGTTGAAGCGGGTGCGGATGCCCAGTGCCACGTGCTCAAACGTCTCATCGGAAAGCGCCGCCTGTGCTACCGCCGCCGTCTCTTCGATCTGCACGCGATTGGTGATCACGCGCGCAGCCTCTTCCAATTCATGGCGATGGCGGTGAAAGGCTTCGCATACCCGCGGTAGCATGGTCTTCAGCCCGACCATCCCATCGCGGTCTTCCGGGGGGAAATAGGTGCCGCCGTAAAACGGCTTGCCTTCCGGGGTGAGGAAGAGCGTCAGCGGCCAGCCCCCCTGGCCGGTTAGGAATTGTGCAGCCAACTGATAGCGGGCATCGATATCCGGCCGTTCGTCGCGGTCGACTTTGACCGGGATGAAATTCTCATTGATCAGGGTGGCGATCTCCGGGTCCTCGTAGCTCTCCCGGTCGATGACATGACACCAGTGGCACCAGAGCGCGCCGATATCGAGAAAGACCGGCTTGTTCTCCCGGCTGGCTTCCTCGAATGCTTCCGGCCCATACTCATACCACCCGATCGGCTGATACGCCGCACTGCGCAGATACGCACTTTGCGCATCGATCAACCGGTTCGGCTGTGGCTCGAATTCCTCGTACAGCGCCATGCTTCCACCCCTTAAATTTCTTACTCTTACTCATGCTCTTACTCTGACTCAACAATAACCTGACCGCAAACCATGCACCAGAGCACGAGTCAACCAGGCAAGCCTGGACTATTCCCAACCAGTATATCCGAGCACTTCAGCACAAAGTGCTAACGTTCACTACCAATTAGCGATATCGAGGTACGATGTGTGGTGTTGAAACGGTTTGGTGTGCCAGTTCACTGTATGAGAGAAAGCGGTGAGTTATGGGAAGGATTCTCGCCAGCAAGGAGGAATGCATAATACATCGTGAACCAGGATGATACAGATTATGAATTCAACACCCTCTATCAATGACATACTTGTCAAGCTCAAAGGGGCAGTCAGGGAGGGTGATCATATCTTCCTCCCCTCAGAACTGCTACAGATCAGTGGCGAACTGGCGGAGCAGACTGAGCATCCGGGCAGAACCATAGCCGTGGTTAATTTTCGGGTGACACATCCGCGTCTTTTTCCAAACGGTTTCACAGATTTTGCGGTCGGAATGGGCGAAACGTTAGAACTGGCCTGCCAGGATGCCGTGAGGGTTTGGTGTGAAGGAGCGCTGACCACCATCATGCATGCGAATAAGGGTGAAGACGCGTGTGAGTGCGGGGTGGTGACCAGGGCAACATTGACATCGCTCACGACTGATCAGACACCCGTAATCTGGGATGTGTTTGTCGGCCCGCTGCAAGGCAGCGGTATGAACGCCGAGCACATCAAAGTAGATCACCTGACCATTCTCAAGGCCATCCTCAATGCGCTCACCGGTGAGCTCTACCAGCGCAAAGTGCTTTGGATCCGCGCCGTGATGACCCGGTATGAGAAGCAAGTGCAGAACGAATGCTACTCGAATAATGCCACCTGGGATCCGGGATTGCAATCCCTATATGGCGTCACGAAGGCTTGGGGTGTCATCGATGGCTTTCTCATCCACCGCCAATGCATCATTTGTGTACCGACGGACCGCAAGCCCGATCCCGAGACCGTGGCTGATCTGCAACAGCGCAATGCAACTGTATACAAACCTGCACCTGGTGAGCGGAAATGGTGGCAGTTCTGGAAGAATTAGGCTGCAGTCCCTAATAGAAGCAGGATAAGGATTTACGACGAGTACCATGCAGTCATTGAGCATCGAGCAACTTAAAGTCATTTTCACCAGGGCAGGTCTCGGTGAAATCACCACTATCCGGAAAATCGATATCGGTTTCTCCAATGATGTCTATGCCATCGACGAACGGTACATGTTAAAAATTGGCAAGTCGGTGGAAGATGACGAGCGTCTGCAGCGTGACGCCTTCCTGTGCAACCTGCTACAAAAGACGGTTCCCGCGCCGAGGATCATCGTAGCGGATGGCTCAAAGGCGATTGTCGAGCGCTTTTACTTCATCTATGAACGGATTCCCGGAGAGAATCTCTATAGCATTTGGCACCTGCTGGACGATGCAGCCCGACGCGAATGCATACGACAAATTTGCACAATGCTCAAAGCCATCAATCACACGCCGTACGCGGAATTCGCCGCACGCTTCCACATCGACTTGATGCAGAGTTGGCAGCAGCGTGTCTATGCACGAATTGCAGGCTACCTGGCGGCGATCAGTGACCGGCAGACCCTGTCACCAGAGATCATCGCGCAGACACGGCGATTCCTTGATCAGCACGCCGGTGTATTGCTGGAAGCCTGCCTGGGATTGACATACTTCGATCCGCATTTCGACAACTTTCTCGTCTCCGGTTCACGGATAATCGGCATGCTGGATTTTGAGCGTATCGAGATCGCCTCGATCGATTATGTACTTGATATGGTCACCCGGATGGCGCAGCGCCCGCACAAGTATGCCTCTGAAGCCACCGAGCCGTTTGTCCGAACTGTCGACTACGCCATGCTGCTACCCTGGTATCGGGAGTTCTATCCAGAGCTTTTCGTCTTTGCTGATTTAGAGATCAGGCTGTCAATATATGCGATTGAGGCGAGTTTGCAGGAACTCTATTACTCTCCATCCAGTCGGGAAGCACGGGATGAACTGGTGAGATCGGTCAATGTCGCGCAGGAACTCGAGTTGTGAAGTAACCACCGTCTATACGGGCTGCTCTATAATAATTATTTCACTGCAGTGAAATAATTATTATAGAGCGGTCAACTATCACGCACTTCGCCTCAAAATTCCTCCATTTATGGAGAATTCAAAATAAAACGGGGGCAGGCACACAGCCCGCCCCCGTCCCATATCTCGCTACGACAATCCGCTTACTTGCTCAGCGAAATGCGCGAGTCGATGGCGATGGCGCCGTTGTTTTCCGGCTGCACCTTCAGCGGGTTGATGTCCATCTCGGCGATTTCCGGGAAATCGGTGACGAGTTGGGAGAGGCGCAGGATGGAATCAACCAGCGCGTCCAGGTCCACCGGCTTTTCGCCGCGGACGCCGGTGAGCAGCTTGTAGCTGCGGATCTCGGAGAGCATTTCGCGGGCATCGCGCTCGGTGAGCGGGGCGATGCGGAAGGTGACGTCCTTCAGCACTTCCACGTAGATGCCGCCCAGGCCGAACATGATCATCGGGCCGAACTGCGCATCGCGGCTCATGCCGAGGATGACTTCCTTGCCTTGCGTCACCATCTGCTGCACGCTGACGCCCCAGATGGTCGCGTCCGGCTTATAGGCCTTGGCGTTCTTCAGGATGGTGTCAAAGGCTTCGCGCACAGCGTCGGCGTTGGCCAGGCCGACCTTCACGCCGCCGGCATCCGACTTGTGCAGGATGTCCGGGGAGGCGATCTTCATCACCACCGGGTAGCCGATCTCATTGGCATAGGCCACGGCTTCGTCGGCAGTCTTGCACAGCTTGTTGCCCGGCAGGGTGAAGCCATACGCGCGCAGGATGTCCGCGCACTCGACTTCGTTCAGGTTGCGGCGGCCTTCCGCGCGGGTCTTCGCGAACGCTTCTTCGACGACGGTGGTGTCGACGTTGAAGTTTCGTGGCGACTGCTGCGGCAACTGGCGCCAGTTGTAGTATTCGAGCATCGCTTTGAACGAGGCCACCGCGCGCTCCGGGAACGGATAGTTCGGCACGTCGTTGTTCATCAGGTGATCCACGCCAGGCTGCATCAGGGTGCCGCCCATGTAGCAGGCGAGGACCGGCTTGTCGGTCTGCTTGCTCAGCTTCACGATGGCGTCTGCCGTCTCGAAGACTTCCGTCGAGGTCTGCGGGGTGACGATGGCGATCACGCCGTCCACATTCGGGTCGGCGAGCAGTGTGTCAATGGCGAACTCATACACAGGAGCCTTTGCATCGCCCAGCACGTCGATGGGATTGTGGAAGTTGGCCATGGCGGGCAATTTCGTGCGCAGTTTCGCTTCGGTAGCGGGATCGATGGTCGCCAGCGACAACCCGGCTTTCTCGATGGCGTCGGAGCAGAGGATGCCCGGGCCGCCGGCGTTGGTGACGATGCCGATGCGTTTGCCGGTGGGCAGCGGCTGGTTGGCGAAGGCGATGGCGTAGTCGAAGAGGTCCTGCACGGTGCGGGCGCGCAGCACGCCGCTCTGGTGGAAGGCGGCATCATAGGCGGCATCGGAACCGGCCAGCGAGCCGGTGTGCGAGGCAGCGGCCTTCGCGCCGGCGGCGGTGGTGCCGGACTTCACAACGATCACCGGCTTCACGCGGGCCACCTCTTCGGCAACAGCCATGAACTCTTTGCCTTCCTTCACCGCTTCCATGTAGGCGACGATGGCGCGGATGTCCGCATTGTCCTTCCAGGCGCGCATCAGGTCAATGGTGTTCACATCGGCCTGGTTGCCGAAGGTGAAGAACATGTTGTAGCCGATGCCGGCCTGCGTGGACCAGTCGAGGATCGCGTCGGCCAGGGCGCCGGACTGAGAAAGAAGCCCCAGATGTCCGTTTTTCGGAGTGACTGGGGCGAAGGAAGCGTTGAGGCCGACGTTGGTGGAGATGATGCCCAGACAGTTGGGCCCGATAATGCGTATTCCGTATTTTTTAGCCGTTTCCATCAACTGCTCTTGCAGCGCGGCGCCTTCGGGGCCGGTCTCTTTGAAGCCGGCGGTAATAATGACCAGAGAGTCGATCCCTTTCTCGCCGCACTGTTCAACAGTCGGAATGACGAACTTGGCAGGAATGACTATCACAGCCAGGTCGACAGTGCCGGGGATGTCCAGCACGGACTTGTACGCCTTCAATCCCTGAATTTCGTCAGCCTTCGGATTCACCGGATAGATGTCGCCCTGGAACTTGGCATCGAGCAGATTGTGCACGATGTCGTAGCCGACTTTGCCGGGTTCCGTGGATGCGCCGATCACAGCGACCGATTTGGGAGTAAAAAAGTGTTCTAACATTGAGCCTGTCACCTCGATAGGGGTGGATTCCAGAGTTACCATCTGTCGTTCTTCCTCAGAGGCAACACTCGGGGACGCAGTACGCGTACTTAGCGTCCCAGGGCATTGCCTCATTTTCTAATGTTGGGTTTGTGACTTGCTGCTCCGCAGCAGGCAAATATTCGATTCAAACCGTGTTGACACACGCCAACGCGCCACAGGCACACCGGGGTGCCTGTGACACGTTGATGATCCATATGTTACATGAACCCGAAAAGATTCATGCATTATCGCAACCGAAGATTACGCAGAGTTTTCCTGCACATTAATTTCCATAATATCTGCGCCTGCGGTGAAACTCAGATTCGCTCCTCGCGCGCGGCGGTCATATATTCCATGCAGTACTCATCCTGCCCGATGAGTGCGCGGGTGGCGAGGAGTTGGCCCATCACACCTTTATCAAGCGGGTCGATGATCGCACCGTCTAAGCCTTCCCACACCGCCAGGGTGAGAAACGCGCGATTCAACAGGGTCCGCTGCGGCAGGCCGAAGCTGACATTCGAGATGCCCGCGCAGAAGTGCGCATCCGGATAGGCCTGGTGAATGAGGCGGATCGCTTTCAGGAACTCGGCACCTTGCTCACATTCGGCGGAAACCACCCGCACCAGCGGATCAATGTAGATACGGTCATCCGCAATGCCGGCCGCGCGCGTCTTTTCGAGCAGTTGCCCGGCCATCGCCAGCCGCTCCTCGGCGGTGTTCGGCATCCCTTCGGCGCTCATGCACAGCCCGATGGCGGTGGTGTTATACTGCTGCACCAGCGGGAGCAGATGCTCCAGGCGATCCGGCTCCAGCGAGATGGAATTGATCATCGCCGCCCGGCCATCCAGCGCATCCAGCCCGACCTTCACCACCTTCGGACTCGGCGAATCGATGCTGATGGGCAGCGACGTCGCCGCCTGCACTTGCTCGATCAGCCAAGTCATATTATCGAGTTCGGTGTCCGGATGTGATCCGGCATTGACATCGATATACGTGGCGCCCGCCTCGGCCTGCAGCTTCGCCTGCTCCCGGATGAAGGCCGCATCGCGATTCTCAGTCGCCTCTCTGATTGCCTTTCGCGTGCAATTAATGCGTTCAGCGACGATCGTAAACACGGTAACATTCCTCCAATAGCCTTTGCGCGGTAAGGCCCTGATGAAGATAGCACACGAGGTGCAAGGTGTCAATTTATCTTGGGCTGAGTTAAGGAGGAGGCGAATAAATTTTGCAGAAACTTTGCGAACCGCCTTCGCGTTTGCCCTACATTAATCAGTGTACCAAGTATCAATCGGACGGATCGGTTGGATCAGACTGATCGGATGGATCGGAATCAGTTGGCGCGACAGATTAGAGTGCAAGCAAGTGCTATTATCGATTTCAACGTTTTTAACAGAAGTCCGCCTTCTCGCTGACTGCCCGCACAATCCGATCTGTCTGATCAGTCCGATCCGACCGATCCGTCTGATCTATTCAAGCGAAACCAGAGAAGAGCCCAAATCTTTTATGCTCTTTGTACAATTTTGTGGCTTTTAAACCTTGCATAACGCACTGCGCCCCCGCCGGAGCGGGGGCGCAGTTCACTTATCGAAGTAACGGTTGACCGGGCATTACATGCCGTAGTCCATGCCGCCCATGCCGCCGCCCGGCATCGCGGGGGCTGCGGCCGGCTTCTCTTCCGGCTTATCGGCAACCAGGGCCTCGGTGGTGAGCACCATGGAGGCGATGGAGGCGGCGTTCTGGAGGGCGCTGCGCTCCACTTTCGCGGGGTTGACGATCTTCATGGCAATCATGTCGCCATACTCTTCAGTCAGCGCGTTGAAGCCCCAACCGTCTTTGCCGGCGTTCTTCACTTTGTCGACGACCACGCTGCCTTCTTGCCCGGCGTTGGCGGCAATCTGGCGGAGTGGCTCTTCGAGGGCGCGCTTCACGATCAACACCCCCATCTTCTCATCGTTGCCGATTTCAGTGGGCATTTTGCCGATCTCTTCGATCACCTTGTCGAGGGCGGTGATGGAGTTCACCAGGGTGACGCCGCCGCCGGCCACGATGCCTTCTTCGACCGCCGCGCGGGTGGCGCTCAGCGCATCTTCGAAGCGGTGCTTCTTCTCTTTCAATTCAGTCTCGGTCGCGGCACCGACTTTAATCTCGGCCACGCCGCCGGAGAGCTTCGCCAGGCGCTCCTGGAGCTTCTCACGGTCGTAGGAGGACTCGGTGGTCTCGATAGCGCGGCGGATCTGCTCGATGCGGCCTTTCACCTTCGCGGCATCACCAGCGCCTTCGACGATGGTGGTGTTATCCTTGGTGATGGTGACCTTGCGGGCGCGGCCCAGCATGTCCGGCGTGACGTTCTCGAGCTTCAGGCCGAGGTCTTCGGTAATGAACTGGCCGCCAGTGAGGATGGCAATATCTTCCATCATCGCTTTGCGGCGATCGCCGAAGCCAGGGGCTTTCACCGCGGCGATTTGCAGCACGCCACGGATACGGTTGAGCACCAGGGTGGCCAGCGCTTCACCTTCGACATCTTCGGCAATAATGAGCAACGGCGAGCGGCTGCTGGCAACCTTCTCGAGCAGCGGCAGGAGATCCTGGATGTTGGAGACTTTCTTCTCGTAGATGAGGATCATCGGATTTTCGATAATCGCTTCCATCCGCTCGGGGTCGGTGACGAAGTAGGGGCTGATATAGCCCTTATCGAATTGCATACCTTCGACCACGTTCACAGTGGTGTCGGTGCCCTTGGACTCTTCGATGGTGATGACACCGTCTTTGCCGACTTTGTCCATCGCTTCAGCGACGTAGCGGCCGATTTCGGGGTCATTGCCGGAGATGGAGGCGACGTTCTCGACATCCTCTTTGCCCGTTACGGGGTGGGAGAGCTCTTTGATGCGCGCCACCACGGCGTCCACGGCCTTGTCGATGCCGCGCTTCACGATGAGCGGGTTGGCGCCGGAGGCAATGGAGCGGAGGCCTTCATGCAGGATGGCCTGGGCGAGCACGGTGGCGGTGGTGGTGCCATCGCCGGCCACGTCGTTGGTCTTGGAGGCGACTTCTTTGACCAACTGGGCGCCCATATTCTCATACGGGTCTTCCAGTTCGATTTCTTTCGCGACGGTCACGCCGTCTTTGGTGATATTGGGGCTGCCCCATTTTTTCGCCAGCACCACGTTGCGGCCGCGGGGGCCGAGGGTGGTTTTCACCGCTTTGGCGACGGTGTTGACGCCGCGCTCGAGGGCGCGACGGGCTTCTTCATCAAACGCAATCATTTTCGCCATGATCTTACTCCTTTGGGGAATCTGTAACAGATCCGGCACGCCGGATCAGAAAAATTACTAAGCCTTGATCGCGAGGATGCTGTCCTCATCGAGGATCACGTAATCCGTGTTGTCGATGGTCACTTCGGTGCCGCCGTATTTGCTATAGATCACGACATCGCCGACCTTCACTTCCGGCTCCACTAACTTGCCTTCCGCGTACTTGCCGCGGCCCACCGCGACGACTTCGCCTTCGGTGGATTTCTTCTTCGCGGTATCGGGAACATAAATGCCGCCCGCGGTCTTCTCTTCTTCCGCCTTGGGCTTGACAACGATCTTGTCACCTAACGGCTTCAGCATGGTTATACCTCCGTAGCGTTTTGTAATGTGAGGGAAACTGGCCTGAACAGTGCACCGATGCGACCGACAAGCTCGTTAGCACTCCCGCTATGTCGAGTGCTAATTCCAGGGGCAATTATAGCAGCATTTTTAGCAGTGTCAAGGGGAGAGTGCTAAATTTTTGGGGTTCCGGGTCTCGGGATTCGGGTTTTGTGGTATGCGGGCGCCAAGTGGGGGCAATTTCATCAACCCGAAACCCTAACTTACCGCCAGTAGCGGATAGCCCAGCGCTTCGCGTTGGCGCAGATACCCTTGCGCACAGCGGTGGGCCAGGGTACGCACGCGCTCGATGTAGCCGGTGCGCTGGGTGACGGAGATGGCCCCACGGGCATCGAGCATGTTGAAGGTGTGCGAGCATTTCAGCGTGAGGTCGTAGGCGGGGGCCACGTCTTCCTGATCCAGCACGCGGTAGGCTTCGCTCTCATACGCATCGAACTGCGTGCGCAGGAGTACCGGGTCGGCTAACTCGAAGGTGAAGCGGCCCCATTCGTATTCGCTCTGCCGGAAGAGTTCGCCGTAGGTCACCCGGTCGTTCCAGTGGATATCCTGGTAATGGGTGACCTTCTGCATGGACAGGCAAATGCGCTCCAGGCCATAAGTGAGCTCGACGGAAACAGGCGCCAGGTCGATGCCGCCGGTGATCTGGAAGTAGGTGAACTGGGTGATTTCCAACCCGTCCAGCCACACCTGCCAGCCGGCGCCGGAGGCGCCGAGGGTGGGGGATTCCCAGTCGTCTTCCATGAAACGGATGTCGTGGTGGCGCGGGTCAAAACCCAGCGCACGCAGGCTATCCAGGTAGAGCTCCTGGGCGTTTGCCGGGGCGGGCTTCAGCACAACTTGAAACTGATAGTGGCGATAGAGGCGGTACGGATTCTCGCCGTAACGGCTGTCGGCGGGGCGGCGGGAGGGTTGCACATAGGCGACCTGCCAGGGTTCGGGGCCCAGCGAACGCAAAAACGTCGCGGGGTGCATGGTGCCGGCGCCGACTTCGACGTCATACGGCTGCTCGATGACACACCCGCGTTTCGCCCAATACTCCTCGAGAGCGCGTATTGTCTCCTGGAAGGTCATGGTGCCAGTCTATCCGTTCATTCAGGATAGCAGCGATTATAGCATAATCTTTGCGTCTTTGCGCCTTTGCGTGAGACTCTAACTCGATATTATTTCACGCAAAGGCGCAAAGACGCAAAGGGGATGTCACGCGGCCTTCTGCAAATACTCATTACGAAGCGCATGGATCATCGCATGGTAGCGCTCGTGTACGCCGGCGCCGATGCGTTCCTGTTCAATGCGCGCGAAGGCGGCGGTGAGCCGGGCATCTTCCGCCACGGGAAGGTGCATCTCGGCCATGACGAACAGGACCATGTTCTCTTTATTGATATGCGCGCGCAGCAGGTCGACATAGCCTCGTGCGTTGCGGGCAAAGGCCTCGTGGGCGCTCTCACCGGCGTGCAGCCGGGCCAGCGCTTCGCCCATGCCGCAGATGTATTCACGACCTTCAGTATGCTCGATAAGCATCATCCCGATTGGCCCACCTTCCACGGGAATCCCGATGTTTGCCAGCGCTGGGAAGAGTTCATCCTCCTCCTTGCCGTGATGACACCGGTCTGCAAAGGTGCGTAAAAAGTCGAGAATCTGCTCCAGATGCTCGGTCTTCACCGCGCGTCCCTGCCGCATCTCCCCCGCCAGATGCTCCAATACCGCGAGCACCACCTTGATCCCTTCATGCTCCTCACGTAATTGCTGTGTCGCCTGCATACGCATGCCTCCCGTAATGATTCTGTACTGATGATAGCAGGAGGGTATGAGGAAGGATATTACTATTGTCATATTATGAGAGATTCAGGATGCATGATGCAGGATTCAAGGATCTGCTAGGCAACCGGTTACCTCATTTTTTCACGAAATAGTCATGATGTTTGGTGTTTCACGCAAAGACGCAAAGGCGCAAAGACCTGCTTGTAATAAAACACCCAGCTTTCCTGGCAGAGGAAAGCTGGGTGAATAATGAATCCTTCAATCCTTTAATCAAGTGAATCAAGGTTCAGAACTTCACCTTGAACGTCCGAATCTCATACGGCTTGATGAGGAATTCCAGTTGCGAGCCAGTGAAGGTGGCCGGGGTGTCCTCGCGCTCCAGCAGGTTGCATTCCGTTGCTTCCTGCAGCGAGGCGGGGAAGGTCAGGGCGACGTTGCCTTGCGCGCCGTGGCGCTCCACCACACGGACGATGAGGTGGTCGGAGTGCTCCGCCTTCTTCACCGCCTCCAGCGTCACGCGGTCGGTGTTGATGCCGAGGAAGGAAGAGACCGGCGGCAGCGACCCATCGTGATTTTCCACCAGCACGGCGACGGCCGGGTCGTTGAGGTCGAGCGCCTGCTGGATGGTTTGTGCCTCGCGCCAGGTGGCCCCGTGCGGGTAGAGCGCGTAGGTGAACCAGTGCTCTTCCTGGTCCGACTGGGGGTCAGGATTGAGCGGGCCGCGCAGCAGCGTCAGCGCGATCATCTTGCCGAACGCTTCGTGGCCGTATTTGCAGTTGTTCAGCAGACTCAGGCCATGGTCGGGCTGCGAAATGTCCATCCACTGGTGCGCCGGCACCTCGAACTTCGCTTCATCGAAGGAGTTGTTGCGATAACAGCTCCGCTCGATGTTGCCGTACGGGATGTCATAGGTGGCGAAGCGTGTGGTGACATTGGTGTTGAAGCGCACCTTCAGCAGTTTCTGCTGCTCGTGCCAATCCACCCAGGTCTCGAAGTCCACGCGCTTAGCATCGCGCGTCAGCACAATGCGCTGCACCAGGCGCGAGTTGAAGAATTTACGCGACACCTGGATCGCCGAGCGCAGCGGGCCGGCTTCCACCACCTCGACCACGGCATCACCGAGCGGGAACTCCACATTGGTGTAGCTGGGCGCGATATCCCAGGCTTCGTACTTGCCAGGCACATCCTCGTAGAGCTTCAGCACGTTGCCTTTGCTTTCGGCATCGAGGCACTCCTGTCCGCTGATCTTGTCCACCAGCGAGACGATTTCGCCCGCCTCGTTAATCTCGATACGCAGGTTGGCGTTCTCCAGGCTGCGCGCGGTGACGGCGATGTTGGCGAAGGCGGCAGTTCCACGACCGGCGACGATACGGTAGACCGCATAACCCACCGGGGGAAGCGCGCTGGCGGCGAAGGCGAGCACGCGCTTGCCGGTCTCGTAATCGGTGATGAACTGATGCGGCACTTCCGCGCCATCGGCGTTGAGCACATGCAGCTCCTGCTCCGGGTAGCCCAGCGTCACCACGGTGTCGCGCTGCTGGGCGAGCGGGTTGAAGATCACTACCGCCTGGCCGTCGCCCTGCGTGGCAATACGGGAAGCGATCTCCTGCAGCGCGTTAGCGCGCACTTCATTCCCCAACGCCATCGTGCGGTCGTAGGTTTCCAGCAGGTCATAATAGACCGGCGTGATATGCGACCCGGGCAGTGAATCGTGGAACTGATTGTTGAGCACGTCCTTCCAGCCGGCGGTGAGCTCTTCCCTCGGATAGGGCAGGCTGGCGAAGCTGGACCACAACTCGGCGTCGCGGAAGAGGAATTCCGAACGGCGGTTGAGCTTCTTCAGCCGCGCCTTGGTGGTGTGCACGCCGCGGTGTTCTTCCAGGTAGAGCTCATCGTTGACCACCGGCAGGTTCGTCTTTTCCGCCTTGCGCGCGATGCTCTCCAGCGCGCCTTCAATGGTGATCGGCTTCGCCGGGGTGACGCCGGGGAAGTCCATGTAGCGCTTCTGGTATTCCAGCATCTCGGGATCCGGGCCGCCTCCCCCATCACCCCAGCCGAAGTTGTACAGGCTCTCGCCGATAGTGCCTTTGTCGGAGAAGTTCCCCCAGTGCGCGCCCATGTGGTCCGGCTCGATGGTGCCGATAAAGTGGGTGGGCGGCACCAGCGAGAGGATGCGCGTGCCGTCCGGCCCCTGCCACCAGAAGGTATTTTTCCGCCAGGGGTTGGTATCGTTCCAGACAACCATCTTGTGCGTGACGAAATATTTCAGCCCGCTGCGCGCGAGGATCTGCGGCATGGTCCAGGCGTTGCCGAAGACATCCGGGCACCAGCAGGTATGCGGCGTGATGCCGAACTCGCTTTCAATGAACTGCACGCCGTAGAGGATCTGGCGGACGAAGGATTCGCCGGAGATGAGGTTGCAGTCCGGTTCCACCCAGAAGGCGCCGATGACTTCCCAGCGCCCCTCCTTCACCCGCTGCTTCACTTCCTCATACATGGTGGGGTAGAGATTCTTCATCTCCTGGTACATCAACGGCTGGCTTTGCGAGAAGATGTAGTCGGGATACTGCTCCATCAAGCGCAGCGTGGAGGCGTGGGTGCGGCCCAGCTTGCGCGCGAACTCGGCATGCGTCCAGAGGAAGACCACGTCGAGGTGGGAGTTGCCGCAGAGGTGCAGCAGCCCGTGCTCTTTGAAACGGTCGGTGTTGTAGATGCGCTCGTGCAGCACGGCGCGCGCCTTGCGGGCGTTTGCGCGGAAGCGCTCCGCCGAGGTTTCGTTCTGATCGATGAACGAAATGGCTTCCGCCATCCCCGCCTTGAGGAACTCGAACAGCTCGGGATCCTGGTTGGGGATGACCATTACATTGTATGCCGCGCGGAAGTCCCAGTAGATGTCGTTCATCTCGCTGTCCATCACCGCGAAGTGCGAACTCTCGAAGGTCTTCACCTCCGACTCTCCGAAGTGCCAGAAGATGTAGGACTCGACCTCGAAGTCATACGTTTCCTCGCCGGTCGCACTCTCGGTGAGCGGCACGGTGTCGCGGAACGGATCGAGGCCGTGGTAGGGCTTGCCGTCGAGATTGAGCAGGCCGTCGCCGCCGAAGTAAAGCTTGAGCACAACTTTTTTGCCTTTGAAGCGCTCGGGCATCTTCGCGGAGCAGCGGAAGAGGGCGCTCATGTCCGGCCCGCCCCACGTCTCACCCACCTCAATGGGCCGCCAGACGTCATCGCGGAACTGCCGCTCGCGCTTGCGCGTGTAGAGGAATTCCCGGCATTCCCACCCGGTGAGCGGTTCCGTCTCCGGGAAGATCCAGCTCTTCAACGCCTTGATCTTGATGTCAACCGTTTCTTCAAAGGAAATGATGCGGCGCTGCTTCTTCTTAATCTCATCGCGCCAACGCATAAGAATTTCATCAACGCCGGACTGCTTGTTTGCCACTGCGATACTCCTGGGTGTACTGAATGAGGATTGTCCGCTGAATTGTACGTCGCAAGGCGGTTTTGGGCAAGTGGGTGGGCTATAGTATCGGTTTTTCACCACGAAGGCACAAAGGGCACGAAAAGAATTTCAAGTTATTGTTGGATGGGGGTGCGGGGAAATGTCCAGCCTCAATCTGGTCAGACATGTCTGACTCGTCCGACTCGTCAGAAAAGTCCGACCATGACTTCCGGGAACATTTCTGCCTGTCGATCAGTCTATTAACCTTGTATCACCATTTCCAGCCAGGAGGTCATTGACAAATGGCGCAATCGACAAAAATCAGAAAGCGTGTCACCGGGTTGCTGGTAGTCATCGCGTTTCTGGCCATGCTGCCGTTTATCATCTCAAACGTAATCGCGCAGCAGCCGGTGGAGAAGCCGGAAGTGACATACGCCGATCCGCTCATGAAGTATACGTTCCCCCAGTCAGCAATTTTCCCACAGGGGATGGACAGACCGTTGCTCTATGACTCCCCGTCGCCGGTGATCAGTCCGGATGGCAGCCGCATCCTGTTCATCGCCAACCCAGGGTGGAAGATCGAAGGGCAGGCCGCAAAGGGTAATGGCATATTTGTCTACCACCGCGATACCGGAAAGGTCGAGGATCTCCACCTCCCCGGACGCTCGCAGGGACGGTTCGGCATCTGGCATAGTCCGACGCTCATGAATCGCGTGAGTTGGGATGGTCGCGTCACCGCCGCTCGTGCGAATCCTGAGGCAGTAATTAGTCCGGATGGACGGATAGAAGCATCGTTCACGGAAGCATTGGTGACGGCAGGCAACCCTCCCACCTCTGCCTGGAAATCGTATCTCGATCTCCTTGATCGTGTGTCCGGCAAGCAGGAGCGCGTCGAGGTACCGGGTGCCCATGGGCAGATAATGAGCGATGCTCGCCCGTTGTCTGATCTCCAATTCAGCCAGGATGGACGCTACCTTGCCTTTCAGGGGCAGTTCAGTAAAGGATGGCATGATCCGCAGGGAGGCTTTGCTGGCAATTATTGGTGGGAAGTGATGGTGTACGACCGTTCTACCAAGCAGTTGGCATTTGCCAATGTCAATGAGAAGGGGAAGCGCGTCTCCGTGCCATGCACATTATTGGGTATGAGCGCTGACGGGCATTATGTGCTGTTTCAAGCCGGCATTCAAGGCGGCGATATAAGTTCGGAGCCACCAGAGATCACCGCATGGAAACGCCAACAGCGTCTCTCCACTGAAGATACGGAAACGAACAGGGGGCTGTATCTCTACGACACGCATGCGAAAAAGATACACCGATTTAGCCAAGTTGCGGACGCTGTCGCCGCTGCGCGCACCTGGTTCTACCCCTTCACCAGCAGCGATGCCCGCTTTGTTATCACCGATACGATGCTGCATGATACCAGCACCGGCACAACGCTGGATGTGAGTGAAGGCGGACGCAGGCTATCCGAACAACTCGGCCTTCCGTATTACACGAGCCAGGACCCGAGTATCAGTGCCGACGGACGGTATATCAGCTACGTCACGCGCATGAGCAACATCAAATTCGACGGCTCTTCGAATACTCCCGACGATCCGAAATGGAAAGGGGTGGCGCATCTGGCGGTGGCAATTCAGGTGTATGATCGTGAGACGCAGAAGACGGTGCCGGTAGTGGTGGCGAGTGATTTGCCGTTGGAGCAACTGCACCCTACTGCCAAGTTGTAACAAACTGAAATGGTGAGCGATGGTGCCCCTGGGGCACTAATCAAGCGATTATCTGAGAGCTCAACGATGTAGTATAATCGTTACGTAATGAATGATATTCAAGCCCTACACACCGCCGCTCGCCGTTTCTGTATGGAGCGGATGCTGAATTATCACCTCGAGTTAGCCACGTATCGTGGTGAGACGCTATTTACGTACCGGCCAATATCACAGTTTGCTGGAATGACGCGAATGGAGTCTCTCCGTCAGGCATTTTTCGAAGCATTGCTTACAGATATCGAGCGGATGCAAGTTGCAGAGAAGGCTTCTCTGGATGAGGTGAAAGAGTTACTGATCGCCAGTGCCTGTTGCACTGTTACTGAAGAAGAGGAGGATCGGTTTACCGCATGGGTAGTTTCGAAAGTCAGGCAAGAGTTTATCGCTTACATAGAAAATATATCTCCAACTGAGTTAGCACGGGTTACTCCACTCCCATTTCGGCGAGTGTTATGCGGTGAAGAAGCCGTAGAGATATGGCGGCGGCTCGATGAGCGGTGGTATATCAGCGGTGCAGGCAAGGGATTCTGGTTTCCGTTGAATACCTCCGAGCGTGAGATACCGGGACGTGTCATCGCGTTTTTGCTAGAGGATTTCTTGACCGGACACGGGGTGGAGCGGTTGTGGCAGACGTTGATGTCTCATGCTATCGCCCATGTTTGGGAATTGTTCAACATCTGGCCTCCACAATCCGTTGAATACGAGATGGATGTGTCGCTGGTAGATCCCAGATGCAGCAAATGGGAAAGGTACTGGACTGCAGTGCCGATGGACTGGTTGATTTACGCATCGCATGAGGGAACGATCACTTTTGCCGGCGACTGGCTGGTTGAAGCGATACTGTCTGGTTGGCCGGGATGGCGGGAGAGCTGGCATCAGCCGAGAGAGGAAAAATAACCCAATGATCTCTGCCTATAATTTTGCCCACAACAAATTCGTCGAGGTGAATGCCGGTTTCCTTATCGTTAAAACCTTCGCACACTTATATGACGACTACAAAGAGCGGTATGCCTTGCGGCATGACATGTATGCCATGCCCCGCATTGATCGCGAACCTGCAGAATCTATTGTGCAATACCGGGGATTGGACCGCGATGCGCTGAAGGATTATGATGACAGCGAGATTGAGGCTGAAGTGCGTCTCGCCATGCTGGAAATCGATGACCAGGCGGTAAATGGGATTGTCTATTCACAGAGCGATGTCGAAGCGGTTTACGCCTCGCTCGGACCATTACAATTCAGATATGAAATCATCTGGTCGCGCATTGCCGGCAGCAATGTGTTACCGCCGGACGGATATTCATCTGCTGGATTTGAACCGACATATTTTGCCAGTGACCATTTTTCGGCATCCTGCGACTGCATGCTCTTTCCGCGATGTCATGGCACGGATGAAGAGGGGAAACTCTTTCTGCCATACTTTATCCAGTTAAATTCGCATGGTCTTTTTGTGATACCGGAAGTGGCACAGGAGTTTTTGGAGTATTACCTCTCGTTCGATTGGACGGAACATGACGAGTCTGTTATTGCGGAAGTCTTTATCAGGGAATCGTTATGAACCTGATCATCCTCATCGGCCTCCAAGCCTCCGGCAAAAGCACCTTCGTGCAGACGCGCTTTGCGGATTACGCTTATGTGAGTAAAGATGCGATGCGGAATGTGCGGAATAAGCAGCGGCGGCAGGAGGCGATGATTCGGCGGGCGCTGGAGGAGGAGCAGAGCGTGGTGGTAGATAATACGAATCCATCGGCAGCCGACCGGGCGGTGTTGATTGCGCTCGGGCGTGAGTACGGCGCCCGCATCATCGGCTATTATTTCGCCTCCCGCCTGGAAGAATGCCGGGAGCGGAACCGGCTGCGCGAAGGCCGGGAGTGCGTGCCGGAGGTGGCGCTGTATGTCACCCGGAGCAAGCTGGAGAAGCCGGTGTATGCCGAGGGCTTTGATCAATTGTTTTTCGTGGAACTTGATGCAGACCGCCGGGAGTTCATCGTCTCGGCATGGCAGGAGGATGGGGATGCAGACCAATGAGCTTGATGCGCAGATGAGTATGTGGCGTTTTTTGAAGGAATTGATCGGTCGACGGTTGATTATCGCTTGATAGGATGAGAATAATGTCTTGTAATACTCCACAGCAGCTTCTTATGAACGCGCTACAGGCACTGTCGTTGCCGGCTGATGCATTCTGGAACTATTTGCCAGAAGGCTCGATGCCGGTGAAAATAATATATGAATTTCGACATTGGCTGGATATCCTGCATGGACGTGACGATTGGATGCCAACGCCAGAGCAGCAAACGGAGCTACAAAGAGTAGATGAGGCAGCTAGCAACGTTGAAGAGCCAAGGCTCCCTGACAATTTTCGAGGATCAATTGAAGAGCAAGTAGTAAAACATCTCGATGTCGCGTACAGGATTCTATCTGCGCCAGGATGGACTATGCTTCGTGAATCATGCCAACAAGCGTTATTGGCATTTGATTGGCCAATTGATTATCCGAAAGAGCACTACGGCAAATCATGGCAGAATATCAATAATTTCTCGGTAGATATGCCTGTTTATGAACGGTTACTGCAAGCAAGGCGCCATTTCGAAGCCGTTCGACGCCGCCCATCTGTGTTTTGCGGTGATGATGTTCCAAGTTATCTCGACGGCTTTACATATGCGCTTTCTTTCATGCTTGCCCCGTTGTGCATCTCTTTCAGTGAATATGAGCAAATACTCAATTCGCGAGGATGGAAGGCTACCGCCCGCGGACCCTTACCTGATATGGAACGTCGCAACTGGTCTCAACAAGCAATATTTGACGAACTAATCTGTATTGAGATAGATGAGATTGGTTTGCTCGTCGAAAAAATAACGGAGCACTCATGAAAACCGCCATAATCGCTGATATTCACGGAAATCTGCCCGGATTGCACCAGGTGTTGAACGACATCGCCTCACGTGGGATCAGTGATATCGTCTGCCTGGGGGATCTCGTTGAGGGTGGGCAGCAGAATTATGAGGTGGTGGCATTAATCAAATCGTTACCGATCCGCACCATTCGCGGGAATCACGATGCTATCCACGACAGCCTGCTCTCCGAGGAGCATAACGCCTGGCTCGCAGAACTACCGGAGGTGATGTGTATGGGTGACCTGCTGTTCACCCATATGTCTCCCCGCCTGAGGCAGCGTGCGATTACCTCGAGTGTTGAGGCCTGGAATGTCTTTGAAGAGGCGGCGTTTCGTCTCTGTTTTATCGGCCACTTGCATTATCCGGCGCTTTATGGCCAGGCATATGAGCATGCGTGTGACGCACACTCCTACTCCGTTGATACCGGCATTATCCTGCTTGACCCGGGCGACCGCTATATCATCTCCTTCGGCGCCATCGGTTATCCGCGAAGCGGTGGAGCGTATTTGCGATATGGCATCTATGATGCGGATGCGCATGCGGTAGAGTTTGTGAAGCTGGAAGGGCCGTTGTTGCCGTATGGGATTTATGCCGATGTATCAGACGAGGAATAGCCTGCATGAAGATAGACATCTACTGGGTGATAACCGAAGGAAATGGCGCACTCGGCATCATGCCCCGTCCGCATGGCGGAGAAGAGCTACCGGATGAGATGTATGCCTTACGCGAGACGGGCGTCGATACAGTGGTCTCCTTGCTCACCGCCGGGGAACAGTGGGAGCTGGATCTTCTCGAAGAACGTGAGCTCTGCAACAAGTCGGGCATGCAATTTATCTCTTTCCCGATCGAAGACCGGAGGCTTCCTCATGATTCGGAGGATTTTCTCCAAGTGGCGCGGGCGTTGCGAGACAGGATTCAAGCGGAAAAGAAGGTCGTGGTGCATTGCCGGATTGGCATCGGGCGAGCCGCACTCGTAGCAGCTGGGGTATTGGTACTGTTGGGTGAGACTGCCGAGAATGCATTTCAGCGGATCAGCGCGGTGAGAGGATGCCAGGTGCCCGATACGGAAGAGCAGTGCCAATGGCTGTGTAACTGGTGCCACATCGTGCAGGAAAAGATATGATAAGCAGTGCGTAGTGAATGATGTTGCCATCTTTGCCTGCCTTGCATCCGGAAGATGGGAACACCATCAGTATGGCAAACTTCGATTACCCACTGCTGTTAGCTCCAATCCCCGTGCCAAAGGTGTGGGCGGGGGAACGGTTATGTCGCTTACGCGGGTGGAAGGAGAAGATCGGGGAGTCCTGGGATGTCTCGACGTGGCCGACGGCGCCGGATAATCCGCAGTTGCAGACGGTCTCCCGGATCACCAATGGTCCGCTGACTGGCACGCTGCTTGACCGGGTGACGGAGATGCCGGTGGTGGCCAAGGTCATCGATTCCGGGGCGCTGCTCTCCGTGCAGAGCCATCCGCACCGGCCGGACGAGCACAAAAATGAGATGTGGTACCTGTTCGATGCCGACCCGGATGCCTTCCTGTACCTGGGGGTTGCGGAAGGGGTGACGGCGGCATCATTTTGTGACCTGTTGCGCGAAGAGCCAGCAGACGAGCAGAAGATTCTCGGCGCGCTGGTCCGGTATGATCACCTGGCGCACGGGCGATTTTTCAGCGTCCCGGCGCCAACCGTGCATGCGTTGGGGCCGGGGTTACTGACCTTTGAGATCAGTGAGCGCTCGCAAATCACCTATCGCCTCTTCGATTACAACCGGCCACGCAGCCGCGGCAAGCTGGATATTGATGAGGGATGTCACGCCTTGCAGACCGCCACCGCCCCGCCACCGGCGCTGCAGCCGTCGTTCGATCTTGATTGCCCGCGCGAAGAGATCGCCGCGTTCTCGACCTTCTGCGTCTGGAAAGTCACCGGGGAGCGCCTCGTCGTGCACGCCGCAAGCCACCAGCACCTGATCACCGCCAGCACCGGCCCCTGCCGCCTCAGCGGCCCAACGCCGGACTGGAGCGTGTCACTCGACTACACTGCCACCTGCCTGGCGCCGCCCACTGACGGCCCATATACTATTGAGACCGGCGGCGAGGTGTTGATCAGCCCCTTGGAAGGATAAGTGTGGGAGTTTGGGAGTGTGGGGGTGTGGGAGTATTTGGTGGTTCTGTAAGCGAAAACCTGCTCATTTGATATTCAAGCCGTCTTGCCATCAGAGAGAATGTTGATTTGAAACCTACCAGTTCCCGTTAACAGGCACTCCCACACCCCCACACCCCCAAACTCCCAAACCAAACAAAATCACGTCACATTCCGCGTCGTCGGGTCCGCCTGCTTGATCAGCGCAGTCACCTCATCCTTTTTACGGTTCATCTCGTCGCAATCGCGGGCTTCGAGGTTGAGGCGGATGAGCGGTTCCGTATGGGATTGGCGTAGATTGAACCACCAGTCATGGCAGTCGATTGTCAGCCCGTCGAGATGGTCTTGTTTCGCATTGGCGTAGTGCTGCTCCAGTGTAGTGAAAATGGCCTGTCGATCCTGCACGGAGAAATTGATCTCGCCGGACGCGCAATAGACCTGCAGTGGGGCGACCAACTCGGAGAGCGGTTGCCGCCGATGGGTCAGGAGATTCAGCATAATGATCATCGTCAGCATGGCGTCATCGATGAAACCGAGCTCGCGATAATAGTAGTGCCCGGAGAGCTCGCCGGCGAAGTCCGCGTTGACCTCGCGCATCTTCTCCTTGATGAAGGAATGCCCAACCCGGCTGCGCACGGCCTTCCCGTGCATCTTCATAATGGTTTCCGGCACGATATGGCTCGACCGGAGGTCGTAAACAATGGTGGCGCCGGGATCTTTGCTCAGGAAATGCTCGGAGATGAGCGCGGTGATGATATCCTCATGTATCCGCTGCCCCTTCTCGTCGATGAAGCCGCACCGATCCGCATCACCGTCGAACGCCACGCCGAGATCGGCATCCTCTGCCTTCACCTTCGCCTGGAGATCGCTGGTAGTCTCCGGGAGCAGCGGATTGGCGATGTGATGGGGAAAGCGGCCATCCGGGACAAAATACAGCGGCAGCAATCGCCACTGCCGCATCTGTGCCATCACCGCCTGCACTTCGCCTCCAGCCATGCCATTCCCGACATCCACCGCAACGGTCAGGGATTCGTGGGTTTGCGAAAAACTTCGCAATTTGGCGATATATTCATCAAAGAATGACCCCTGGCAGTAGGTGCCGCCATCGTTATGGCGGGATGGCGCAATGCCCGCATTGACCATCTGTTCGATCTTGTCCAACCCCGCATCCTGGCTGAGCGGTATCGCCTGCTCGCGGCAGAGCTTGATGCCATTCATGTTGGCGGCGAGATGCGAGGCGGTGATCATCGCTCCGCCGTCGAACGCACCTTTGGCAATGGAGTAGTAGAGCAATGGGGTGGTGCAGTGCCCGATATCCATCACTGTCGCTCCTACTGCGATGGCGCCTTCCATGAAACTCGCCGCGAGACCGTCAGACGAGAGCCGCATGTCCCGCCCGACGACAATCTGCTGCGCCGAGAGATAACGCACAAAGGCCGCCCCGACTTTCCGGGCGATCTCATCATTGATCTCGTCTGGGTACGCACCGCGTATATCGTACGCTTTAAAGATCCCAGCCATCACAGCCTCCGGATGCGCTTATCGCACCATCCCCTTCCCAGGTCCGACGAGATGGAGGAAGTCGTATTCGTGGACGAACTGCAGCAAGTCGGCAAGTTTGGCGGTTGCCAGTCCGATCACGGTGTCTGCGGCGCCGTAGTACATCCAGACCTCATCTCCGCGCCGCAAGGCGGCGCAGGTGTAGACGACGTTGGGCACCAGCCCGCGTTGCTCATACTCCGTCTCCGGGGCAAAGACCCACTCGGCAGCGCGCGCCAGCAGCTTGCGTGGGTTCTCCCGTTCCAGCAGTGCGAGGCCCAGGCGGTAGACGGGGCGATTGGCCATGTCTTTCACCCCGTGATACAGCATCAGCCACCCCTCATCCGTCAGCAACGGGGGCGCGCCGACGCCGACGCGGACGCCATCCCACCAGGGGCCGCCGCGCTGCGGCAGTAAGATCCCCGGGTGCTCCCAGGCATTCAGCTCACCGCCGGTGGAGTTGACATACCAGATATGCTCCTGCCCTCCGGTCACCGGGCGATGCAGCAGTAACCAGCGCTCCTCGAATTTAACCGGGAACAGGGAGGCGTCTTTATTCGTCGGCGGCATCACGATTCCCAGACGTGTCACTGAGACAAAATCGCTGGTGATGGCCAGCGCCACCGAAGGCCCGTAGCGAGAATAGGCGGTATAGGCGATAATCCATTCGTGCGGAGCAATTTGTGTGATGCGCGGGTCTTCGCATCCCCATTCTTCGAACGGATACTCCGGCAACCGTGGCTGCAATAACGGCTCCTTAGCAATCTGCCACCCATCCACGCCATTCCGGCTCCTGGCAACGCGGAGGTGAGAGATAGCCTCACGGTTCTCAATGCGAAGCAGCAGCACCACCTCGCCATCTACCTCCGCAACGCCGGGATTCAACACGCCGTTTGCATGGAATGGCAGGTCGTCCGCTGTAATCAGCGGACGATTGCCGTAGCGGGTAAACACCGGTTGTCCCATCATCCTGTTGTCGCTCTCCCACAGATCGATTTCGTCTCACCCGCCGGATCGCTTCCGTACAATGCGGGAACGACCAGTATGCCGCCCATCACGCCGCAGACCGGTGTGAAGAAGACCGCCCATCCCATCTGTTGCCGCATACGAAACACCTCCTGTGTGAGATGATTCGTTTATGTCCGACAACCAGTATCCGCTGAAACCACCAGCGTTGTTGGTGTATGCAAAGCCATAGGAGCGGGCTTGTCTCCAGTCATTCACATTGGGAAATGTGATGTTGGGTTATGTTTGCCTAAGGGATGGCAGGTGAACACTTTTTCGCCTTCACTTCAATCCCCCAGGCACGAAAAACCATCCCGGTAACCGCCCTGTGCTCGTCTCGTTGAAAGGTGATGGTGGCGTTTTGTAGCCGGTAGAAGAATTCATCCCCGCCACCGGGATAGATGGCACGGGTCCAGTTGAAGTCATCATGAACGAGGAGGCAACCGTCGCCGCGCGTGACACGCCCGGTGAAGTTCGGCGGGAAGCGGAGGTGCAGGTGTTCGTCGAAGATGTAAGTGCCGGTGTACTGATCGAGTTGATCAGCGGTCATAGGAACCACCTCGCGTTGCTTCCACAGCGGAGGCGGCGCCAGTGGGTGAGCGCGATTGATCAGGTGCATGGCGAGATCGTAGATGTCATCTTGCGAGTTGGCGAGGATGACCAACGCCCAGTGCTCCACCTGGTTGAGCAATAGCGCGGAGCTGTACCCGCCCGTCATGCCGAAATGCTCGTGGATCGCGCCGTTGATGCCCCAGGTGAGCCCGTGCAGCGCCTCCGTGTTCGCGATGGGGTGCGGCTGATGCGCCAACTGTATGGCATGGCCCAGGGGGGTGTTATCCGGGGAGAGATTCGCTTCGGCATAACGGAGCAGATCGTGCGCTGTTGAGCGGATGGCCCCGGCCGGCGCATAAGCATCCAGATGCCAGCACGGCACTTCATCCCCCTGCACATCATGCCCCGTTGCCAGGTGCCCCTGCATCTCCGGCGAGAGGATAAGACCGGTCATTGACATGCCGAGTGGCGTGAGAATGTGTTCCGCCAGCAGCTCCGCGTACGGCTTACCGGCGCGGCAGGTCAGCAAATACCCAAGCAGAGAGACGCCGAGATTGGAATACGCATATTCCGCACCGATGTCTCGCGTTAGCGTGTAGCCGTCAAGGAAATCCAGCATCATCTCGTCGGTGTAACCAGCCAGCGGGTCCAGCGGGTCGGCGATCTTTTGCGTTGGTGGCTCGCACGGCAGTCCGGAGGTGTGCATCGCCAGGTGCAACAGGGTAATCTCCTGCCCGTTGCGCGCAGGCAGGCGCCTCCCGGCAGGCAGATACGTTGCCGCCGGGGCTTCCAGGTCAACCATCCCACGCAGCACCATGTCTGCGAGCAGGATGCCGGTGAAGGTTTTCGTGATCGACCCGATCTCAAAGACGCTCTCCCCATCCAGCATCTGCCGATCCGCTCCGGGGTCGCCGCAGGCCACCACGCGCCGGCAGCCATCCGGCTCAATCATCCCCACCACAAACCCGACCCCGGCATGCATGGCAATGCGTCGCTCCAGGATGGCGCGAATGGCCTCATCCGTGGGGAAAGGCGTGGTACGTACCGGTGTCTCAGGCATTGGGTTACCTCCTGGCATGGGAAAGTGGCTTGCAGCAGTATGGTACTGCGATAGGGTAGGGGAGTCAATCGCCGCAAGCGCAACATACACGCCGTTTAGAACGCCGGAAATTGCGGACTGGCGGTCGGTATAATCGCCTGGCACTCCACCTCAACCAGCCACCCCGGACGGCAGACGGGGGCCAGCACGACCTGCACCGGCATGGCGGCAAAGCGTTCTCGCATTCGGTCGTGTATCAAATGCAGGTCGCTGGGGTCACGCACGTACACGATACACATACCGACATCGGGGAAATCGGCGCCGGCCTGCTGCAACAAGGCGTGGATATTTTCCAGCGTGCGCTCAAGTTGTTTTTCGACATTGCCAGCGTGCAGAATCTGGCCGGCGGCATTGATGCTGGCAGTGCCGGAGATCATCACATGCGTGCGATCCTGGTAGGCCACCGCCACCCCGCGCTCGAAAGTGACGCCGTAGCAGTGGGTGGGGCAGAGGTGGGTCGGGGCGGCCAGGTAGCGGATTTGTTCCCGGCGCACACCGGCGATGGCGTATGCATCCATCATCACGCCGGCGTCAATATCGACGGACCGGCCTTCGATGCCGGTGCTGGCGATGTAGTGCGTCTCTGCCGTCAACCCGCGCTTCGCGAAAAATTCCTTGCGCGCCGTCACCAGCCCCTGGTAGTGCACATCGACATCCCGCACGAAAAACCATGTCCGCAGCACATCATTCGCCAGTGTCATCCCGCGCGCATGCAGTCCGCCATCGTATCTGCCGAGAATCCCCTCTGTCTGCCGCAGGGAACTTTGCCCCGCCGGGCAGGTGAGTCCGGTGGTCCAATGGTGGCTGAGGGCTCCCCGTTGCACTGATAGCCATGCCCCCTCCTGCTGCTTCACCAATTTTCCCTCGGGCAGGCGGAGATGGTAGGCCCAAAGCGCGATTTTCGCCGGGGGCAGCGGCGGTTGGCAGACCCACGAAAGCGCACAGGCGTCACCCGCATCGGACAGCGCATCCACGAGGGCGTTCTGATTGGAGAGATCGCTGCAGAAAAAGCGCCGGAACACCGCGGTATCAGCATCCAGCCCCTGCGCCATGCACGCCTGCTGATAGGCGCTCCGCAGCCATGCCGTCTGGGTGGCGATGTCCGCGTAGGCGGTCGGCTGCGCCATCAGGTGATACTCGTCAACGCCGCTTGCGCCCTGGAAGTGTGCGATGTTAACGGCCACCGGAAGGGTCCCGCAGTCATATTCGGAACAATGCAGCCGCATTTGCTGGTGAATCATCATGGCAATCTACCCCGCTCAATAGGTAGATACGCTGGGGGAATGGAAAAGTTGCCTGCCAGATTCGAATGAAGTGACCTGCGCGTTACGATAGAGACAGAAAGAACCATCAAGTGTTAGAATAGATAGTGAAATAATAAGAGTTGGGAGGTGACCATGCCGTTACATATTGCTGTGGACCGCGAACGTATCGTTGAGTTTTGCCGCAGGTATCATGTTAGCAAGCTGGCGTTTTTCGGCTCGGTCCTCCGCGAGGATTTTCGCCCAGACAGCGATGTGGATGTGTTGGTGTGGTTCCAACCGGAACATCTACCCACTTTATTCGGGTTAGTCCGAATGGAAGATGAGTTATCGGAGATCATCGGACGAAAAGTCGATTTGCGTACGCCGGAAGAATTAAGCCGGTACTTCCGTGACGAGGTCGTCGCAGAGGCGGAGGTGCAATATGCCGCATAAAACGGATGCCATCCGTTTGCGACACATGCTTGATGCCGCCAGAGAAGCAGTGGAGTTTACACAAGGGCAAACCTGGGATGATTTTCAACAGAATCGTTTGGTTCAGCGTGGTGTATTGTACGCAATTGCTGTAATCGGTGAAGCCGGTGCGAATATCACTGCAGAATATAGAGCAGGTCATCCCGAAGTGCCATGGCGTGAAATCATCGGTATGCGAAACCGTCTGGTGCATGCATATTTTGATATCAATGTCGCCCTGATATGGAAAACCGTGCAGGAAGTCATTCCTCCTTTCATTACCACGCTCGAACGATTGGTTGAGGAAGAGGAACACGGGAAGCAACATTGATATGGCCTAATCAGTGATCAATGAAAGCAACCGATCCCGAGAGATCGTCGCCGCCTTGCGGGGGCGCACTTCAAGAGTAGTCGCGATGTAATCCCGGCGGAAGAGGGGGATGTATTCGCTGAAATCGATGATACCCTCGCCGATGATCTGGTGGGAGCGTAAGCGCGTATTGAGATCATGGGCATGTATTTCGCGAATGTAGTGCTGGTGCTGCCACATGAACGCTGCGATCTCGGCATTGCGCTGAAGCGGGTCGCCGGTATACGTTTTAGCGAGATCCCAGGTGAGGTAGAGCCGTGTGCCATCGGCAAGCAGCTTCGCAATGGTCGCCATGGTAATGGGAGTGAATAGATAGTTCTCCACGCAGAGCATCACCCCGCTCGTTTGCGCCGCCAGATGGCGAAGGTTCTCATCGAGCACAGCGCTGAAATACTTCCCATATTCGACAATAAAGGCATCCTCCTGCGCGTTGGCCTGTTTGAACGACGGGCAGTTCCCCGTATGCACCGTCACGTGCCGGGCGCCAAGTGCTTCCGCCGCGTGCAATATTGCCGTGAAGTGCTCCAGGATGCCCCGCCGAATGGCCGGGTAATCGGCATACAGACTTACATTATCCCCCGGCAGATGAAACGCCAGCCCGACCCCCATCTCTGCAGCATATCGCCGGATCGCCTGTAACTCCGCAGTGCTCAACCGCTCGATGTAGAAGCGCGGGACGTTCAAGTCGAAGGAGACATAAGCAAACCGATGCTTCCGCGCATAAGCAATTGCTTCGAAGAAGTTGGTGTCGTAGATGGATTGGTAGCCGAAGTGCATGATCCTTAGTCCTCATTTACTCGTACCATAATAACCGTTTAACATGCAGTCGTGTATATTTGAGGTAGAAAGTCAATGGCCTGGCTTCAGGAGGAGTTGCAATGAGGCAGACTAGCATAGAAACGCCATCAGCGGAGGAAAAAATACGGTTACCGGTCTGGGCACGCGTATATGGCGCAATGATGTATACGCTGGCCGTCCTCTGGCTCACGCTCATCATCGAGGGTGCCACCATTCCTTCCATAACTTGCCAGTCTGAACGGTCAGCAATGCTATCTGCCGCGAGCCCGCTCATGTTTCTATGGCATCTCGTACTTGGATACTATGCCTACCGCTCTCGCCCCTGGATTCCCCTGGCTTGTTGGGTGACTTTGGCGATTGATATCGGCCCGTTTGTCATGGCATATCTCTTTGATAACTTCACGAGATAGCGCCGGGTGCCGTCGCTGGTAATATTTTTAAATGGTAAGGCCGCATTTGCCGGCACCAATGGTATTATTAGCCTTACAGGTAAATATACCATGCGCCATCTCATAATTCTGCTCACCCTCATACTCCTCATCTGGCTGTCCATAACAGCCAACGCCTACACCGCCAAAGCGCCCCTCATGAAGGATGAGACTGCCGCTCAAGCCTTTCTTGCCAATGCGATGAAAGGCGGGCGGTGTTTCGCGGTGGACATCATGAAAGGCACGGAAGGGGTGGTGGTGAAAGGCGGTAGTGAGGGGGTGTTGCCGGCGGGGCGGTATCGGTTGCATGTGCCGTTGGCGATGGCACCGTTGGGGGATCTGAATGTGAGTTTTGTGGAGATCGCCCTGGTGGCCGGAGAGAGCCGGCGGACGATCACTATGTTGCATTTCCCGCAGGCGGACGAATTCACCGATTTCACCCTCGACTTCACCGCGCCGGGCGGCACTGTAGTGCCCTACGCCGTCACCTGGTCGCTGGCCAGCGAGGAGGCGAAGAAGAACCGCGTGAAGGCGCTCAACCCGGATATCGACCCGGAGCACCATGATGACATCGGCGAAGGCATCGACAGCGAGGCGCCGAAAGAAGCGGCGGATGGCACCATCAGCCGGGGCGATTTGCCCAAAGTGAAATACCACCTGGCCGCCGGGAGCATCTTCATCGAACCGCTCTGCCCGCTGCAGATCAGCGATCTCACCACCGACAAGATCACCTACCGGCCAAATGAGCCGGTGATGGCATCGGCGACATTGCACAACCGCGGGACAGAGGCAGTGAAGGCCATGCTGACCGTCGAGTTGATCAGCGGGCTGGAGACGAAGGCCGCGACGGTTACCGAGACGGTCGAGCTTCCGGCAGGCGCGAGCACCAACTGGAGCCACCAGTTCGCGGTGAAAGACCTGCACTGGGGTGTCGAACTGTGCGCCACGGCGAAAGTCGGCAACAGCACCACCAGCGCCGGTGCTGTCTTCGGCGTCACCGACAATTTCTGGGAAACCGCGCTGGTGGACGGCGTGATGTATACCGACGCCTTCATCGACCCACAGGCTGCCGAGACCCGGGCGCGGCAGATGCGCAAGAACGGGTTCACCGTCTTCGAAAGCGGTTTCTGGGCGCCGGACGACTTCGGCGACTTCACCCCGGACAGCGAAATCTTCTTCGGCGGGCAGGCGACCTATCGCGGCAGTATCACCGGCACAAAGAACATCATCGCCGCCGCCCATCGGCTGGGCATTGCCAGCAGCGTCTACTCGAACCTGTGGGGTGGCGATGGCACGCCCTCTTTCGCGATGATGCGCAAGCATCCGGACTGGTTCGCCGGGGCGAGCTTCTGCTCCGACTGGCTGGAGCAATGGCCGTTGATGGAAGGCAAGAAGATCCAACCGAGCAACCTCTGGCCGCTCACCGTGTTGAATCGTGAGCACAGCCAGCCGGCGCTGAAGCTGCATGCGGATGAACTGATCGCCAGTCACAAGCAGTTCGGCTGGGATGGCGTGCGCTATGACTCGTACGGCAGCGATGAGTGGACGAAGATGGCCACCGCCACCGTGCGCAAGCTCGTGGAACAGGAAGTCCCGACCTACCGCTGGGGCTATAACACCTCCATCCCCACCGACGAGAAGGTGAAGGCGCTGGATATCATGGTGGGCGGCGGGGGATTGACCATGGAGGAGGCGCTGCGCGCCACCGGGGCACACCCGGCCTCGCTCTCCGCCTACTTCAATACCATACTTACCTACCGCGATATCGTCTGGCCGCATGGCGGGCACCTGGGGGTCTGCTATGACAAGCCGCGCGTGAAGAATGGCGGCTCGCTGCTGGACGACCTCTATCTCTCCACCTTCCTGGTCGCCGGCGGCGCCCACCCGTATTACAGCCAGTTGGAAAACCGGGTGGTGCAGTACCCGCGCTTCGCCTTGCGCTATGCGGAGTTCCTGTATGACAACCGCCTGCGCCCGCTCGCTGATCCGGCGGCGGTGCTCAAATTGCCTGACGGGGTAAAGCTGATGGAGTGGCAGCGACTGGCGCGCACGCGCGATATCGGAGATGGCCGACACCGCCTCATCCTCCACCTCATCCTCCCGCCGGTGGATGATTTGAGCCTGCATAACCCGGCCATGCAGTGCCGCCCGCCGCTGCGCGCACTGCCGCTGACGGTGACGCTGCCAGCCGGGGCAACGGTAACCGGCGTCTGGGATCTGTGCGCCATCCCCGACGCGACCGAAACACCGCTCGCGCATCACCTGACCGGCACGGCGCTCAGCTTCTCGGTGCCGGAGGTCCGTTTCTGGAACGTCATCGTCATTGAGTATAAGTAGGGGATTCAGGATGCAGGATTCAGGATTCACACCGCTATACCGTTGCCTTGTGCTGCTCTTCGCGCTGGCGTGCGCCTGCCCCCTGCTGGCGCTTACTGACGACGAGGAAGCGGCGAAAAGTGGGCCGAAACCGCCCGCGGAGTGGGTCTATCCTGCCCATACGCCGTTGCATGTGCTCACCGTGCGCGGGCTCTGGTATCAGGAGTATGGCATCGAGCGCGCGCTGGCGCGGCTGGGCGGCGCGGTGATCAGCGAGGCCTGGCATTCGCCGCAGTCGGTGCGCTATTACCCCGAACGCTATGATGAACTCATGCGCAACCATCTGATAGTAGTGGGCAATGTCAACGGCGGCGCCTTCGGCCCGGTACGGCGGAAGATGCTCAAAGACTTCGTTGAGCATGGCGGCGCGGTGCTCTTCCTGGGGGGCAAGTATGCCTTCGGAGCGCAATACCACGGCAATGCCTTCGAGGAGTTGTCGCCGGTGAGCTACGCCGACAAAGATGATCTGGTGGGCGTGCCGGACGGCATACCGCTGGCGCTCGGACCTGATGCCATCGGCCAGGAATTTGCCGGCTTGCCGTGGAAAGCAGCGCCGCGCGTGTACTGGTATCACGCCGTGACGCCGAAGCCGGGGGCGAAGGTGCTGCTCACCGCCGGCGGCAAGCCGCTGCTGGTAACCGGCACCTTCGGCAAGGGGCGGGTGGCGGTCTTCGCCGGCAGCGTGATGGGCGACCCGCAGCCCGGGCAGATGCCGCTGTGGGAATGGGAGGGCTGGCCCGCGGTGGTGGCGGACACCATCAAGTGGCTCACCGAAGAGAGCGGAAAGGCGAACACCGCGTTGAGCGCCGACGGCAAAGCGCAGTTGAAAGCTCGCTACCTGGGCGCCGGGGTGAAAAAGGCCGCGACGCTGGCGACGGAGCTCCAGCGTGATGCCCATTGTTGTGGCGACCGGGAGACGGCGGACCTGCTGTTGCGCGCGACAGCGAACCTGGAGGATGATGCCCCGCTGGAACTGGTGGATGCGGTCAGCCACGGCACGCAGCCCTTCGCCGATGCGACTCTCAGCGAGGCCGCTGATCTGTTGAAAAACAGTGGCCAGACGAATAAAATCTCTCTCGCCTTGCGCCTGTATGGGAAGATGCCATCCGCACAAACGAGAGCGCTGCTGGAGATGGCGCTGAAGACCGGTGATATCGATCGCGGGGAGGAAGATGACCTGCTCGATCCCGGCGCGAAGGTCATCGAAGACCCGAAAGACCGCGCCTATGCCATCCGCCTGGGTGCGTTGGAGGGATTGGCGAACCTCGGCGACCCCGCGGAAGCCGGGCTGATTGGCGAATTTGTCGCGCAATATCGGAAGACACGGCAGGACCCGGCCAAATACCCGAAGACCATCACGCCGGAGGATGAACTGTACCAGGAGTCGCTGCTCGCGGCGCTGCACTGCGGGGATGCTGCTGCTGCCGCCCCGGCCATCGACGCCATCCTGCAAAACCGTTACCTCTTCGTCACGCTGACCATCATCCTCGACCAACCGCTGCAGGATCAGGACATGGCCGAATCCTACCGGCTGGAGCGTTCCCGCGTGCTGCGCATCCTGGAGCGCGTGCGCGTCCGCCATGCATACCTGACAGCAAAACTCCGCAACCTGCCGGAGCTGGTGCTGCCGGCCCTCGCCCAGCGCATTGCCGCCGAAGACGACCCCCGCGTCATCCCCCTCGCCTTCGCCATCTTCGGCCCAGCCTTGAATGGCGGGCGCAAAGTGCCTGCTGCGGTTGTAGAAACGCTGAAGCGGAGTAAGTTGCCGGCGGTGGCCGAAATGGCACGGTGAGAATCGCCAGGCAATGATTCCATCCGAGTAATTCGCGAAGCAGAAAATCATCTCTTCGTGTCTTCGTGGTGCAATCAATATGCTATAATGGGCTGCTTATACAGATGATCGTGCGGTAAAGTTATGGCGACTCAATCTTCACGCCGGAGTGGGCTTACCTTCTGGCAATTGGCGGAAGCGTATTATCAGCTCTGTGGTCCGGCCCGGCGCCTCATCCCGCTGCAACTGTTCCTGGTCTTCCTCGATGCTGTGCTGCAGGCCTCGGTGCCGGCGTTGACCGGATACGTGGTGGATCGGGTGATGCATGACCCGCATGGGTTCGTGAAGCACCAACTGCCGTGGCTGGCACCGGCGGTGGTGGCGGCCGCGCTGCTCTTGTACGGCATCGCCTACACTCAGCACTACATGGCGCAGTATATCGGCAACAGTGCCGGCGTGAACGCCATGGTGGAGCTGTACAACCACCTGCAGCGCCTGAGTGCGGATTTTTACCAGCGCACCCACGTGGGCGAGATCACCTCGCGGCTCACCAACGATATCAACCAGGGGGTGATGCCGCTCTACACGCATACCATCAGCATTACCTGGTCGATCAGTATGATCGCCGTCGCCTGCGGGTGGATTCTGTTCATCAGCCCGCGCTTGATCCTGGTCTTTGCCACGACGATCGTGATCATGCTCATCGCCACCCAGTCGCTGCGCAACCACATCAAGCACCTCAACCGCGAGGTGCGCGACGAAACCGGGCGCATCAACGCGCGCATCACCGAGGATGTCTCCGTCAACAGCCTCATCCGCGTCTTTGCCCGCGAGCAGGTTTTCTCCGAGCGCATCCGCCAGCATTCGGCCGTTTTCCTGACCAAAGTGCTGCGTACGGCAAAAGTGACCACCATCTTCAGCGATGTGTTGAATATCTTCATGGGCATCCTGGCGCCGGCGGGCATGCTGCTGGCGGGGGCGGTCATTGTCGCGCAAGGCGGCATCTCCATCGGCGCGCTGGTGACGATGATGCAATCCTGGCAGCGCACTTCCGGCCCGATCAGCTATATCCTCAACGCGCTCACCGCATTTTACGCCTCGCTGGCCAGCATGGACCGCATCTTCGAGTTCTTCCACGAGCCGCTGCTGGTGAAGGACCACCCGGATGCCCGGCGGCTGCAGGTGACGACCGGCACCATCACCATGCGCGACGTCACCTTCAGCTACCCTGCCGACGCGGAGCACATCGTGCTCGCTGGGCTGTCGCTGGACGTGCCGGCGAAGCACAGCCTGGCGCTGGTGGGGGAGAGCGGCGCGGGGAAATCGACCATCGTGCAGTTGCTGATGCGCTTTTACGATCCGCAGCAGGGGCAGATCCTCATCGATGGCCAGGACCTGCGCGCGGTGACACAGGCATCGCTGCGCGAGCAGATCGGCTTCGTCATGCAGGAGACGGTGCTGCTGAGCGGCAGCGTGCGTGAGAACCTGGTGCTGGCCAAGCCCGGCGCGTCCACCCAGGAGATCATCGCCGCCCTCAAACGCGCCGCGGCGTGGGACTTCGTGAAGGCGTTGCCGCAGGGGCTGGAGACGATGCTGGGCGAGCGCGGCGCGCGCCTCTCCGGCGGGCAGAAGCAGCGCCTCTCCATCGCCCGCATCTTCCTGAAAAATCCTCCCATCGTCATCTTCGACGAGGCAACCAGCGCGCTGGATACCATCACCGAGCGGCAGATCCTGGAGACGATGCAGGAGCTCTTTAAAGGCCGCACCGTCATCACCATCGCCCACCGCCTCAGCACCGTCATCGACTGCGACGAAATCGTCCTCCTCGACCACGGCCACATCTTCGCCAAAGGCCCGCACGCCGAACTATTGCAGACCTGCCCGCGGTATCAGGAGTTGTGTCAGAAGCAGTTGGTGGTGGCGCCGGGGGCGGAGGTATGAGCGAGTTTTCGCTTTACACTTCATGCTCTTATTCTTGCCTCGAGTAAGAGCATGAAGTGCTATTGCATGGATCATCAGGATCATGCTTTAGAAACAGTTTCGCCTTGCTCTTCCTCTGCTACAGCCTGCTCCGCTTTTTCCGACGAAGCGGTAGGAGGCGCCTCGGAAAGGGTCAGGCCTGTCTTTTTGGCAATTCGCTCGTTAATCACCGCGCACATTTCCTTCTCCAGGCTTTCCCGGTCGCGGAACAGGTCCCAGACCTGGGCGGAGGTGGTGTCGGTGGTGGCGGCATGGATGCGTTGGGCGAGACGGAAGCGGTCGACCGGGCTGGGGTGGGTGTCGTCGGCTGAGGTGGGGCGGGTTAATTCCTCTTCGATTTTCCGTTCGAGCTCATTTGATGCGATGGCCGGAAGTGAATACAGGTTCGCGACACAGCGCTTGGTGTTGACGGCTTCGGTGACTTCTTTTTCGGCGATGGCGTCGAATTCCGCCGAGCGGCGGACGACATGGCGCAAGCCGGTCTCGAAGGCTGGGGCGCCATAGTTGAGCACGGCGACACGATCGGCCAGCACTTCCTGCAGGCGAGTGGCACCGTAACTGATGCGGCGGAAGATCAAATGATAGAGGCGCAGGAACTGGAAGCCGATGTTCCAGACGACCGCCACACCGCCACGCGCCATGCCGAGGGCAAAGTTGATCATGGTGGCGTTGGTGCGGATGGCGATTTCGCCCCCCGCGGTGTCGCGGTGCGAAAAATGCCCGTATTCATGGGCGAGCACGGCGCGGAATGCCCCCTGCGGGAAATCGTTCAGCAGCCCGACGCCCAGCAGTAAGACGCGCTTGGCATTATCGCGTGAGCGCTCTTTCCGTTTCCCCTGTTCATACACGGCCATATTCGTCCCGGGGATCACGCGCACCTCATCCACCGATCGTGTGCCGACGGTTTGTGCCACGTCGCGCACCATCCGCCAGAATTCCGGGGCTTCCTCTTCACGCAATGGCCGCCCATCCTCTTCCTTCGAATAGCGAATGAAGAGCGACCGGATGCTCTGGAAAATGGTGACCAGGGCGACGACGGCGACGATGAGTATTAACTTGATCGGAATCGAACCGATCCACATGAAGAAGAGCAAGATCCCGCCGGCACAGGCCAGCACCAGCAAGATGACAAAGGGGATGGACAGGTAATAGTAGAAACCGGCCACGGCAATCAGATACCGATACCAGGTGCGCAGGCGCAACTCCTGGGGATTGGGGCCAACATTGGGGTCGGCGGTATCGATGGAGCGCATGGTGATATTGGACATCACGCGGCCAACCAGGAAGAGCACGAGAATGCCCAACACCCAGAGGCAAAACAGGAGGAGAATGCCGTACCCGACGCGGTAGATGGTCGCCATGCGATGGATGCCGGTAGCAAGTATGCGCTCCGCCATTTTCGCCGGCAAGCCCAACCGTTGCGCCTGCCGAATTTCATTCTCCGCCGTAATCCAGTGCTCTTCAGTCGCCGCCTGCAGGCCCAGGAACAGGTGAGTCACCATATTATGCGGAAAATTCGCTTGCATCGTGCGAATCGTTTGCGCGGCAACCTCTTTATTCTCCGCATTCATCGCCATCTTGGCCAGCAATGCCAGAGTATCAATATCATGGCCTTGGGTGATGCGGTTCGCTTCCTGAAGCAGCGTAAAGGCTTCATCCTTCTGCGCTGATGCCCCGTTCTTTTCTTCGCTGGCTGCGTCCAGGCAGAGCGCCAGGGTCGAGAGGTTATCTGCAGACCGATTCAACGCAACGGCCTGCCGGGCGAGCTTGATCCCGTCGTCGTAGTGATGAGTTTCACAGAGCGTGGAACCCAGCCGACGGATGGCCGGGTCGAAATTCGGGACACGCGCTACCACTTGCCGGAAGAGCTTGATGGCCGTGGCATAATCATCCTTATCGAAGGCGGCCGTCGCCTGGCGAAACGGTTCGACTGCCTGGGGATCACGTGCCTGCAATTGCCGGCAGATTTCGGCTTCTTTCGCCTGGTCACGCTGCGGTCCTGACGCGGCCACGGCGCAGCCGGCAAGGAGGAGAAGCACAATTATCAGCCATTTAGCCATCGATGAACATCCTTTTTCGAGAGCGCTTGATAGGTGGCAAGGAGAGATGCATTGCCGGAATTGTTCTTCCACTAAACGCGTACGAAATCCTGTCGGAGAGAAGAGTATCTTGAGCGGAAATACAATTTGATAGCCGGGATTCGATAAAACACGCTCGCACACCCAGCAAAGGATGTGCGAGCGTGTCACGCTTTCAGCCGTATTAGCTATTATGGAATGACCACCTGCACCGTGCGGTTCATCAGGTTGCCCGCGGCATCCTTGGCCTGCAGGGTCAGCTTGTGTTCGCCGGAAGACAGCTTGATCTTCTCGCTCGGGATGATCAGTTTCACCCATTCGCGCTTGCTGCCGTAGACGCCGTCCTCGGGGACGAGGGCGATCCAGGGATAGTCATCCAGGCGGAAGGCGCCGCAGGTGATCGGCGTGAGCGCATCAGTCAACTCCAATCGCGCCACACCGGCGATCCCGTTGACGCGGTCTTCCACCGCCACAGTCGGCGGAGTATTGTCGACCGTCACCGTGATGACCGCTTCCGCACTCTTCGGATCGGCCGGTTTGGCGAAGAGGTCGCTGGCGACGATCTTGATCTGGTACACCCCGTCCGGCAGGGTTTTGGTATCCCAACTGTAGGTCTTATTGGCGATCTTCGCCCTGGGCTTCTCCGCCTCTTTGCCGGCAGGCGCGGTGCTCGTGGTGTCCGGCTTCGCTTCCGGTTTGGCATCGCCGGCTTTCGCATCCGTCTTGGCGTCGCCGGTGGCCGGCTTGGCTTCCGGCTTGGTCTCCGCTGCCGGTTGCGGGGGTTCGGTTTCCGCCAGCAGCGTCCAGCTCTTCCCGCCATCCGCGGAGACGAAGAGCGTTTCGTCCAGCGCATCGCCGTCGGGATCGCTGGCTTCCCACTTCAGGTCTTTCGTCCCGCTGACGGCGGCGCCCGGCACCGGTTCGGTGAATTTCACCGTCGGCGGCTGGTTGGCAGCCTGGTAGGTCATGCGCAGGTTCTTCAGCAATGGCGTGTTTCCGCTCTGATTGGTCAAATGAATGCGGAACTGCATGTAGGTCGCCGGCGTGCTGCCCACCCGGGCGTCCGCTTTATTCACGGCCTTCCAGGCGCTCCAGGTGTTATCCGCCGTGCTCGTAGCGCCGCTTCGGCTCTCCACGGCGAAATTCGCGTTGCTCCCATCCGCGGTCAGCAGATCCACCGTGCCCCACTTCGCGATCGCCGGCGCCCTCATGGCCGGAGAGACGAAGATGGCGTCAGTGCGCGGGGTGAGCTTCAATAGTTGCGCCGGGAAGGCCGTTGCGGCGTAGATGGTACCGCCCGCGGTGGCGGCGAGCGAGGTGACCACCAGCGATTCCGGCCCGGTGCCAGGATCATGCTCATCGCTGGCGCGCAGGTCTTCACGGGCATAGACGATGGTGACATCCGGCGTGGCGCTCGCGGGGGCGGAAATCCGGTAGATGCCGCCCGCCAATCCGGTCGCGGCATACAAGTCGTCGCCGACCATTTGCAGCGCATACACATGCTTATTGTCTTTGCCCACTCCGGTCATGATCGTCTGCACGGCGCCGTCTTTCGCGATGCGCAGCACGCTGCAGCTCGGTGAAAGGCCGGCGTAGAGGTTCCCGGCTTTATCGACAACCAGGCTGGTGACAGCAGTCATCGATGTGCCGCTTGCCTCGTAAATGGCGGTGAGTTGCTCCGCAGCGGAGAGGTGGTAGATCTTGCCGCGCGGTGCGGTGGCCAGGTATAGCCCGCCGTCGGCATCGGCGGCCAGCGCATAGATGTGCAGGTCGGGCACCGAGCAGACCGCGTGGCCGTTTCCGGCGTTGTCGCTGATCTCATAGAGGGTCCCGTTGTCGCCGGCGGCAAAGCGTTTGCCGGTTGTCGTGACGGCGATATCCCAGATGGTCGAACACGGAACGGTCCACTTGGCCATCACGTGACCATCCGGGCGCACATGGCGAACCATATGGTCGGGCCAGGTCGCGATCAGCAGCGAGCCGTCCTGCTCCACGGCCAGCGCGGACACGGCGCTGCTTTCCTGTCCGTCGGCGCTGTCTTTCGGGAAGACCACCGTGTTCTGTCCCCCCTCACGCAAGGCGAGCACCCGGTTGCTTCCCCATCCGGCCAGATAGACCGTGCCAGCGGAGACCGCCGTCTTCCACGGAGTGAAATCCGTGGACCGGTACATGCTGCTGACGGTGGGCACCAGCGTCAGCCGCCCGGAGGAGGAGACGGCGGTGCCGTAATGCTTGCCGCGCACGAAATCTTTTGCATCCGTTAATCCCCAGGAGGCCTGCTTGGCGGAGAACAGCGGCGAGGCGTCCGGCGCCGCGGGCGCCGCCGGTTTCGTTGTATCCGGCTTATCGGTCGCCGGCGGCGCGCTATTGGCGGCCTCTAGCAACGCATGTTCGGGCACTGCCGGCGAGCAGGAGAGCGGTAACGGCATCCCGGCCGTCATTCCGGTGAGCATCGGCAGCGCGAGCGGTTCCTGGTAGGTGGTCGGCAGGTTGAGCGATTTGAAGAAATCCAGCGTCCGGTTGCGCTCCGCCGGTGAATACCCGAGGCTCTCCTCACAGGCATCCAACAGCGATTGCGTATTCTTCGGCGGCGCCTGGTTGACAGTCAACAGTGTCTGCGCGGCAGGCAGCGTGCCCGGCAGCGTATTGGGATTGTAGGTAATGCTGCCGCTTCCCGGCTGATCCAGGCCATTGTCGATCGCAATGGTGACGATCTGTCCCCCGACCAACAGCAGTGGATCATCTTTCGTGGTACAGAGGACCGTGGGGCGTAATTTCGGATAGGTGAGCGAAGGGATACTGATATACGGGGCATAGTTGATGTCCACCAGCGTGCCCGCTAGATTTAAGACCTGGAACATGCCGTTCAGCGCATTGGTCTGCCCGAGATCCTTCAACGGCAGCACATCGGCAAGCGGGCCGGGCATATTCTTGACCTGTGCGCCATCCATGTTGTAGCACGGGGTGGGGAAGCATTGCGCGACGACAATGCGCTTGGCGGCGAGTTGGCCGGAGATGAAGCGGATCAGGCCTTTCGCCCCCTCTTCGCGGGTCGGGCTTGGCGCCAGCACCTGGCGGGTCAGATTGACTTCTGCGCCGCCGAGGACCACCACCCCCATCATCGTGGCGCTGGTATTCTCCGGTACGCGAATCGGGATCTGCCGCATCTCTGCCGGTCCCCCATACCGCAGAACTTTGACATTCAACATCACCGTCTCGCCAGGGTGCGCCACCAGCCGATCAGGGGTCACCTGTTCAATGCGCCCGGTATTCTCTGCGCTCGGGTTGTAATCGATATTCAAGTTGACTTTGGTCAGTTTGATCTTTTCAAATTGGTTCTCGAGCAATAACTGCAGCATGCAGAAGACTTCGATGCCTGGGAACATGTTGCCTCCGATACGGGCTGAGGAGGTCATGCGTTGTTCGATGGTGCCATATTTATCTGTCTTGTAGCTGGCTTTGATGTTGTACATGCCCCAATCCAGATCAACAAACAGGCCGCCCAGTTCGGAGATCGGACGCATCACGGCAAAATTCATCATGTATTTCTCCGTGAGCAACCGCATCCACGCCACTTCGATATGATACTTTCGGTGGAAGCCACTGACGGAATTATTAAGAGTCAAATCGACGGGAATCATCTCGGGGTCCTTCCCGATGATCCCTCCGACACAATGGTAGTGGTCGCGGGTGAATGCCCCAACCCGCTTGATCGGACAGGCCATTTTCATCGAGAGGGTGCTCATTGGCAGGATGCCGTGGATATAGGCGGTATACATTCCGAATGAGCAGTCGCCAATATTGGAGAATGGATGCCCGAAGGCCAGGATCACATTCCCTTTGCGATAGGTCACCGTGCCGGTAGCGATAAACTGGTTGTCGCCATCCACTGCGGCGATAGAGACGGCGGAGCCGGCTTCCAGGGTGACCGGCGTTTTTAGCGTCTTCTCATCGACATACAAGCCATTGGGGGCGTTGGAGATGACCGTCACATTATACGGCTCCATCGCCTGCTGCAGTGCCGCCGCTTGCTGGGGGGATAGCCCGGGGGCAGAGACCGGAGTGGCGATGGGCGTCATTACCATGGTCGATGCATCACGGGTGCGAGCAAAGGCGCGCGCCTCGATCTGATTATCGGCGAGGCGCACTTGCGTGATCGTCCGCTTCCCCAGGCGTATATTGCTGTGTGCCGTCCGGTTGCCTCCCCGGGGCGGCGTAATAGTGCAGCCGGGTTCATAGGAATCCATCATTCGCTTGATGGGCATCACTCCGCCAATCGGTTCTATGCTATTCGAGAACCCATAAGCAACGGCGCCGATCAGGCGCCCGTTGATATACATCGGGCTGCCACTCATCCCGGCGATAATATTCCATTTCTTCGTCACACAGGGGCCGGAGGTGATGCGCACCATGATGATGTCATCATTGAGATCGAAGCGCATCAGCCCGAGTACAACGAACCGGAACGTCTCGATCTTAGTCCCGTGAAAAACAGTCTTGCCGTAGCCGGTCATGCCGGCTTTGATCTCCTCAACTCCCATGAACTCCTTGGTGTTCCACTGGAGCTGAGTGGCCCGCAGCGGTTGCATGCTTAGCATGATACAGGCAAGCAATGCAATAACGATGTAACAGGAAGGGTAGCGCAATGTAAATCTCCTTCAAGGTAATGCTCTTATAGAAATGACCGCTTTAACTATTCGGCAATAACCGGTTATTACCTTCCAGGACCGACAATATACCGAAAACCTGCCTATAATCGTCTGCAGAACGTTGTCGAAACCGTATCGGCAGTGATTGGCAGTATAATAGGCAAATGGTATCATGGTCGAGATAGCTGAAAACTCGGCAGGGATTCTTGCGAGAGAGTCGCCGGTCAATGCGAATAACTTTGGGGGAGCCATGTAATGAAGGTGAACACCAAACCGAGTACCCGTGACAAAGAAATTATTCATCGCCTGGCCGCGCAAGTGGCGGAGATCGCCGCGTTACCCGTTCAGGAGCAGAAGCGCGAGATGTGGCGCAAGCTGAATGGGTTGCAGCCCGTGCGGCCCATGGTAATCATCGATCAAGTGTGCTGGAATGAGATGAATGTCAACGACGAGTTGACCCTCACCTGTGAGGATGGCGAATGCCGGATGTATGAAGATCATTTGCGCAAGCAGTTGTACCAGTGGAAGCATTTTCCGGTGGATATGGTGGTAGAGCCGTTCATTCGGGTGCATAAAGCGATCAATAACACCGGTTTTCAGGTCGCCGTGCAGGAAGAAGTCGCCATCACCGATGCCACGAACAGCGTGGTGGGGCACGCCTTCATCAACCAATTTGAGACCGATGCCGACCTGGAGAAGATCAAGACGCCGGTGGTCACGCATGATGCAGTAGAAACGGCCCGCCGGCTGGAGGTGGCGCACGAGCTGTTTGATGGGACGCTGGAGATTTTTGCGCAAGGTGCTGACCCATATCTGTCCGTGTGGGACCCGATCAGTTCATGGATGAGTGTGGAGGATGCCCTCTACGCCATGATCGACCGGCCTGAGTACATGCTTGAAATGGCCCGGCGGATGGTGGACGGGTATCTGAAGATGCTCGACCAGTTAGAGGAGCAGGGGCTGCTCTGCCACCACCAGTCGACCATCCATTGCACCGGCGCCTATACCGACGAACTCCCGGCACCGGGATTCACCCCGGAGCGCCCGCGCACCAAAGATATCTGGATGTTCGGCCTGGCGCAAATGTTCTCGACGGTGTCCCCAGCGATGTTCGAGGAATTCGAGATCGATATGTGCATGCCGATTTTCGAACGCTTCGGCCTGGTGTATTACGGCTGCTGCGATCCGCTGGATCACAAAATGGCGGAAGTCCGCAAAATCCCCAACGTCCGTAAAATCTCCATGAGCCCCTGGGTGGACGAGGAACTCGGCGCGTCGGAGATCAACGGCAATTACGTCTATTCCCGCAAACCAAACCCCGCCCTGCTGGCCTGGCCCACCTTCCTGGAGAAGGAGGTGCGAGAGCACCTGCAAACCACCGTCGACGCCTGCGCCCGCCACGGCTGCCCGCTGGAGCTGATCCTGAAAGACATCAGCACGGTTAACTACGAACCACAACGCCTGTGGAAATGGGCAGAAATTGCGATGGATGTGGTAGGAGGTTGAGCGTCGTTGGTTTTTTAGACAGGATTTACAGGATTAACAGGATTTTTACTTTTATCTCGCGAAGCTGTCGGTCTATGCGAATACCGTTCGCAAAGGACAACGCATCAGTATTAAAATAGAGTAAGGCTTCCGTTAGACGAGGAAGCCTTACTCTTAAAATAGAATTCAATCCAGTAAATCCTGTTAATCCTGTCAAAAAGGAGAATACAATGCCAATTGATGATGCATTGACGGGGAAGATCATCGAGTGTGCTATGAAGGTGCATCGGACGATGGGGCCGGGGTTTCTGGAATCGGTGTATGAGAATGCTCTGGCGCATGAACTCCGAAAGGCAGGATTAGAGGTCGCGTGTCAAGTGCCGATTCCTGTACGGTATGATGGGATCGTAGTAGGTGATTTCACTTTCGATATGCTCATCGCCGGTCAAGTCATCATCGAGAACAAAGCCGTGCTTAATCTGACCGGAACTCATGAAACGCAGGTCGTCAATTACCTGACCGCGACCAGTATTGATATTGGCTTGCTCATTAACTTCGGCGCCCCAAGCTTGCAATATAAGCGCAAGTACCGAAGATATAGCAAACAAAAATAAAATCCTGAAAATCCTGTGAATCCTGTCTAAAATCGTACCCTGACAGGATTCACAGGATTTTTATTGGTTACACGTACCGGTAATCCAGCACTTCGCCGCGTCGGGCGCGCCGGTGCACTTCTTCCCACAGTTCATCCTGGTAGGCGCGGGAGGTGTAGAGCATCAGCAGGGAGGTGGACAGGGTGGCGGTGGCGGGCTGGCGGTGGCGGGGGGTGCCGTTCACCTGAGCGGCGAGTTCCTGATAGGCAGCCGCCAGCGGTTTGGGCTGCATGTCGTGGGTGAACAGGCCGCCATGGTTGGAGGTGTCATTGGCAGCCGGCATGTCGCAGAGCGGCCAATTGACGAAGCCGTTGGCATGCGGCAGCAGGCGCTCAATGAGCGTGCGGGTGTAATCGGCGTGCGCCTGCTCGCTGCGATAGGGCAGTTCGCAGAGGAAGCGCGATGTGCCGCCGCCGTACCAGCCGAACTCCTGCAGCACCACCGGTTTGCCGTAATGATCCATGCGCGCCATGCCGACCACCGCATCCAGCCAGAAGGCCAGCGGCTCACCGCCCTCCAGCGGATCGCCATGCCCGGTGGGCAGGCACTGCGGGGCGGGGTAGGGGTGGATAGTAATGAAGTCATACAACTCGTGGTGCGCCCGGTTATGGAAGCCGTTCGCCAGCCACAGGTCCATATCCGGAAAGAGCCAGCCGTTATTGCCCGAGCAGACCATATGCTGCGGGTCGGCCGCGCGGAGCGTCTCCACCTGGCGCCGGGACCACTGGAAACCCTTCTCGTTGAAATAGTTGCGGAAATCGAAGGCGACGGGATTGCCCGGGTCATCTGTGAAGCGGATGAAGACCGGCACTTCGGCGAATTCCGCAAAGGAGCCCCATCTGCCATAATGAGCATTCATCATCTCCACCGTGCCATAGCGCGCTTCCAGATATGCCGGCCAACCGCTGACCAGGTTGGCATAGGCCCCGGAAGCATCGCCGCTGCCGATGGTCATGTGCTCTTGCAGGTCGTAGAGCGTTTCATTGCGCAAATCCCAGGCGAAGATGGCCGGGTGAGCGGTGAAAGCGCCGGCGAAGGCCGTCCAGAAGGCGCAACTGTCCTCCAGCGGCTTCCCATCGTCCGCCAGCAATTCGGCGTCAAACCAGTCGTTGGAGCCGAGATACCCGCCGACGGGCATCACCCGCACGCCGTATTGCTCGGCCAGCGAAATGAAGCATGTCCAGTTGCGCATGCCCTCCGCTTTCAAGCCGGTGCCGGCATCGTAGACATGGTTGACCCCGATCGGCTGGCGCAAGGTGTTCAAGCCGAAGGTCTGCATGGCGGCGAACCGGCGCTCGACATCGTCGGCAACAAAATGGTCAAAGAGCGTTCCCTGGCCGGGATGAACATCATTGAGAATATTTCCGCCGAAGGGCGTGAAAAAGCTTCCGCCCTCTTCCTGGAAATTCCAACCGTCAGTTGCGACGTGAATCAGTTTCATCGTTATCTTCTTTCAATCGTACAGTTATGGCCATCCCTCACCCCCCGCGGGAGGGAGTGAGGGATGGGCAATCGTCAGGCGCTATTTTACCACTTACATCTGTTCCGGGAATAGTTTATGCAACATTTGCTTGGAAAGATCGACGGAATTCACCGTCTCCCCTTTGGTGAGATCAAGCAGCGTTAACTCGTTTCCGAGGACGGTGAACAGATTGGTGCCGTCGACCAGGTAGGCTGGTTGTTGCGTATACTGGTTGATCTCCAGGGTGGGGAATTGCTCCTGCTTCGCTTTCACCTCCAGCGTGCTGCCGTCTACCAGGAAGAAACCTCCTCCGGTCAGCACGGCAAGATCATTGCCCACTTGGACGAGCTGCGGTGTGGCTATGCGTTTCCCGCGACTGGTTGATACTGCGGTAAACAACTCATCGGAAATCGCCCCGGCTTTGGGGATCTCCGGGGCCGGCGGCAGCAGATCGCGTACCGCTTTTTGCGTCAGCGTCTCGGCGTCGAAGCGTACGATGACGCCATTGCGCACAGCATAAAAGCCGGCCGCTGTAGTGGCGGGAATCGATGGGCGAGCCTGGTCCTGCTTATCCGCCGTTGTTTCCGGCGTGGGCGGCAGGTTGTAATTTGTGACCTCCAGGTACCCGTGGCCATATGGCGGCACTTTTTCGTACTCTTTCGAAAATGTGCCCATCACCATGGCCTGCCGTCCATCGAGATCCGGCACGGCGGTGAGTTCTTTGAATTTATCGCTTCCCACCAACACGTACTCATCGCCTTCGAATAAACCGCTGATGGTCCAGACCGTCTGGTCGCCTACCTTCTGCTTCCTCACCACCCCGTTCACATTGTATGAACCGAAGACACCGAAGGAATTCGCGTTCTCACTCACTTCAATCGTCCCCAGTACCTTGCCATCGGCTTTTTTGTGGAAGGTCCCCTGCAGCATCACCGTTCCGCCATCGGCGTTGGGATTGCCGGAGATCTTCCCCAGGTTCGGGCCGGTCAACACAAACTCCCCGCCATATTGCGGGGCATACATCGTCCAGGTGGTCGCGCCGTCTTTCTCTTCCGACCAGACCACGCCGTTCATCTGGATCGTCTTGCCATCTTCTGGCGGCACGGCTTTCCATACTTGCGGGCGCGGGCGGAGGAACGGCAGAGCGCTGGTCAACGGGGCAGGTAACAGCAGCGGATGGACGGAGTTATCCTGCAGATTCACCAGCAGGCACTCCTTCCCGCGGGTGATGAGCAGGCCTTTCTTCGTCAATTGCACTTGCGGCTGACCATAGGCGATCAACTGATTCATGCGTGAGGTCAGGTCTTTATCGGCTACCTGCGTGAGCATGATTCGCTTGCTGATGGCCAGCGTATCCGCATTCACGCGGAAGAGCTGATCGCCGGAAACGACCAGCAGTTCTTTGCCTTGCACCAGCAGCACAGGCGGCAGTTGGCGCTGGGCGCGGTCGATGCTGGCGAGCGTTTTTGCTTCTTTCGACGCTTCATCTTCGATATTGACGATAGCCCCGAAGAGTTCGGTGATTTTCAACGCATCAAGGGTATGTGGATCGAGCTTGGCCAGCGCACCGTAACGCAGCAGGTAGATGGCATCAGGGGTGGCTTGCCACTGCATCGTCTTTGGCTGTCCATTGGAGTAATAATTAGCATCGAACGTGATACCGCCATTCACTGGTTTCCAATTGGTGGTGGTAAGTTGTGAGGGCAGTTCTTTCTCTGCCATGACTTTGCCATCTTTCGTGTCGACGGCGGTGACGACGGCTGAACCGGGGAACATCATGGGGTTATGGATCTTGTACAGCGTGTCTCCGATGAACTCCAGTTGCGGCGCCCCCGCGAACAAGTAATCATCGATGCGCATCCCCTGCGGCTGACCTTCCGCCAAGAGCGATTTCTTCACCTTGATCTCCAGCGTGCTGGGGTCCAACCGGAAGAACAGGTCGCCGATCAGGATGATCAGGCTATCGCCGTGTATCCCCATTTTCGCCGGCACCAGCCATTTCCCGCGATCCTGGACGATCGACCACTGTGCCTGCGCGGGCACGTCTTCCGCAGATATATCATCCAGGGTGCCGTAGAGCGCCACTTGCGCCTGTTGCTGCAGCGTTTGCGCGTCATAGCGTGCCAGCATACCTTTATTCAACAGGTAGAGTCCTTGTGGTCCGGAGGCAAAAACCGGATTCACCTGCATATCGCGGATCAAATATCGTCCGGGAACAATAAAGCGTGTTTTCTGGGGTGCAGCCTGGGCTAAGGCGAATGACGCCATGGCAACCAGTAACAGCAAAGTGAGAGCTCTTTTCATACTCTTCTCCTCGTCTCGTATTTACTTGCACGCGGAATAATCGATGTGGCTACGGCATGAATTCCGGATATAGCATGTGCTGCATCTTCTCCGGAAGTTCGACTTTGTTGGTAACTTTCCCGTCGGTGAGATTGATGGCCAGCAGGTTCTTCCCGCTGATGGCAAAGAGCGTGGCATCCGTGAGGATGGATGCTCCAGGTTGCACCTGGAAGGGATACTGATCCTGCGGCAGGTGGCCTTTCGTTTCCAGTGTGGTGCCGTCCAGGTGGAAATAACCGGACCCGGCAAGCATCACGGCGAGGTCGTTGCCTTGCGGGATGACCAGCGGCGTCATTGAGCGCAGCGCCCGGTTCTGGATGATCGCCTTGAGTAGCTCGGGCGACGCATCTCCGTCTTTGGGCAGATCCGGCAAGGGCGGCAGCAGATCATTGGTACCTTTCTGATCGAGCGAGGCCCCATCAAAGCGCACCACCACACCATTACGGGCAGCATAAAAATTCTCGCCCGCTGCGATGGAGATCACCGGGCGTGCCAACTCCTGCCGCTCCGCCTGCTCTTCCGGGGATGGCTGCAGTGAATAATTCTGCACCTCGAGATAGCCGTGGCCATATACCGGCGCTTTCGCATATTGCATGGTGAACCTGCCGGCGACGAATGCTTGCCGTCCATCGAGATCCGGAATCGCTGTCAGTTCCTTCGCTTTCGCCCCCACCAGGACGAAATCGCTATTCTCATACATGCCGCTGATCGTCCAGAAATCGCCGTCAGGCGCAGGATGCCTCTTCACCAGCCCGCTCACCGAAAACAGGTGGAAAGTGGTGGGGGTATTCGTGATCTCAACGGTGCCCAGCCAGGAGGCCGGCGTTCCTTCATCTTGCTTGTGGAACGTGCCTTGCAGCATGATCTGCCCTTGCTGCGCATCGGCATTCACGGCAATTTTCGCCAGCGGGTCACCGGTCAATTTGAATACGCCATATTGCTGATCATACATGAACCAGTCTTTTGCTTCCGACCAAACGACGCCGTTGAGCGAAATCGGCTTCCCGTCCACCGGTGTACGCAGCTTGAACATTTGTTCACGCGGGCGGATAAACGGCAGCGATTTCGTCAGGGCCGCAGGCAATGGCACGGGATGTGCAGCGCCGTCTGCCGGGGAGATCACCGTCAGCTCTTTCCCGCGCACCATGATCAGTCCTTGCTTGCCCGGGCGGAGTTGCGGTTGTCCAAGCGCGGCAAGCTGGTTAATGCGTCCAGCCAGTGCCGCACCGGCGGTTTGGGTGAGCGTCGATTGCTTCTCAATCGCCAGCGTATCCATATTCACACGGAAGAAGTGGTCGCCGGAGATGATTAGCAATGCCTTCTCTTGCACCAGCATAGCCGCCGGCATCAGGCGCTGGGCGCGGTCCAGGCTGGCCGTCTCCCGCGCGTTTTTATCGGCATTCTCCGCCAGGGCGGCCATCGGTCCATACAACTCGGTGACTTTCAGCGGTTCCAGCGTGCGCGGATCCAACTTCGCCAAGCCACCGCAGCGCAGCACGTAGACGCCGTCAGCCGTCGCAATGCACTGGATCGCCGGGCGTTGCCAGAGGGGATAAATATCGTTGAACACCAAACCGCCGTTGATCGGTTGCCAGACAGCAGCCGATGGCATCAACGGCGCCGGCAGCGATTTCGTAGCCAGCAGCGTGCCGTCGTTGCTGTCGATGGCGGTGATGGTGACATTGACCTGCGGGGTGATCTGTGAGGAGATGACATATACGATATTACCGGCGATTTGCATCTGCGGTGTCGGGGCGAAGAGGTGGGATTCGATGCGCGTGTTCGCCTGGGCGTCGTCGGTAAGGGATTTATTGACTTTGATATCGAGCGATTGGGCATCGACACGGAAGAACGTGTCGCCGATCAACAGCAACAGGTCGTTACCGTGCAGGGCCATGGCGGCCGGCAACAGCCGCTGGGCGCGGGCGGTGATCATCGTGGTCTGTTCCTGGAGGGTGAGAGCGCCTTCCGTGGGCAAGTCTTCCAGCTTACCGAATAATTCCACCACACCTTGCAGCTTTAATGTGACGGCATCATAACGGGCAAGTACACCTTTTTTCATCACGAACAGGCCGGGCGCCCCGGCGGCAAAGACCGGCTCGCATTGCGTATCGCGAATCACAAAACGGCCCGGTACAATCCAGCGAATTTTCCCCGTCGTTTGGGCCAGCGCCAACGAAACGATGCCCACCAGGAACAACAGGGTGATAGTCAGCCTCATGAATGGCTCCTTCTGAATAAAACAAGTGATAATGCGGTGACCGTATCCATTCTCGCTATGCCGTTTGGCGTGGCGTATCATCGCTCGTGAAACATCATTTTCGTTTCGCGGAACTTCGGTGAAATGACCTCCGCGTGGATATCCAATAACTCTTTGAACAGTTTGCGGGATGCCCGGGTATTGTACTGGATCGGATACGCGAACAGCGCCTGGTAGAGCACGGTCGGATCCTCCGTTGCGATGGCATCGCCCAGCAGGGTCTGATGGGTGGCCAATGCGCTGATCAGCCCATGGAATGCCGCCGGGACGGCTAATGTCCCGTAGGGTCGCAGACCATGCTGATCGAGTATCTGCGAGTACTCCACGACCGTGCGTTGGGTGAAACCGGAGACGGCCCCATGGGTGGGGTGGCTTGAAACGATTCTTGTCTCCCCCTCACCGCCCAGGGCACGAATGATCTTCACGGTGACATCTAGTGGGTTCGTCCATTGTGTCGTCCAGAAGTGCGTATCGAGCTCCTGTTCTAAATAGCCACGGTACTCGGTATCCGTGCGCTCGCGCGCGGCTTTCATCGCCTTGATATTCGCCGCAACTTCGGAGGCCGACGGTTTCTTCATTCGCTCGGGGGCCTGTTTGGTATACATGTCCTCATAAAACAGGTGCGCCATGCCATCGCCTTCGGTGGAGAAGATCAGCGTGCGGAACTTTTTGAACAGTTCGATTTCGCGGCGCAGGGCATAGTGAATGCTGCGTTGCAGCCAGCGCCAGTGTTGTTGAATTTTGGGTGGACGCCAATCCGCCGTGAGCGCTTCATCCAGCAAGCCAAACAAGTCCTGGTCGCGGAGTGTACCACGCAGGATGAAGCTGAGGTGATTCACCCCCGCCACTTCGACATCGTACTCGCTGCATTGCTCATCTTTCCCCAGCAAGCGGGAAAGGTCCCAGGTATGGTTCGCATAGCCGCCGCAAATGCCCAGCGCACGGACCTTCGTGTGGTTGTTAACCATGCCGCTGTAGACGGCGACGGGATTGGCGAAGATCGCCAGCCAGGCTTGCGGGCAGTATTGCTCCATCTTGCGCGCGTAGTCCAGGATGATCGGCCCGCCTTGCAAGGCGAGGAAGGCGCCGGTCGCGGATAGCTGATCGGAGCTCAGGAAGCCGTATTTATGGCTGGCATAGGCGGCGTGGGCGTAGGCTGCCGGATCGCCCACCGGAAAACCGAGCTGCACCAGATTTGCGCCATCCAGCGCCTCTTCGATGCTCGTGCCCCAGGTGATGTTGCACGGGCGTTGGGCGTATTCCGGCGAACGCATGATCAAACGGCCCATCGTTTCCGCACGCGAGACGTTGAAATCGTACAGGTTGATCTCACCACCATCCAGCACAGCACTCGTGGCCAGCGCGCTGCGTACAATGGGCAATATCCGATAAGAGCCCCCACCGATGAATGTGACTTTCATGGCAACCTCCGGCGGATGCAGCGAGGAGCATGCTGCATCCGCGAAACCTCATCGTTTCTATTAGACACGGCAGATGCCATTTTGTCGCAAAAGGGTTCTAATGATTTGTCTGCGTGGGCGGCTTTGCTATGCGAATTGCGGCAATACATCGGCATGCACGTGCAAGAGCTCATCAATCGCCTGCACGGCAGCAACCTTTTCAGTGATGGCCGGGTCAATACGGATGGCCTCTTCGATCAAGGCGCGGTCGCCATGCACTGCCGCTTCCGCCACCGCGGTATGGGCGGCGGATACCTGGGCCAGGTATCCGGCAATGGAGTCGGGCATTGCGCCGACCGGAACACCGCGCACCTCGCCGTTGGTCACGAGTGCCGGCACTTCCACTACCGCGTCGTCCGGCAATCCGGCAATGGCGCCACGGTTGGGGAGATTCACCATATCCATGCGACGCCGTGTACCGGTCAGCAAGGCATGGATCACCTCTGCCGGCCGCTCCCATGCGCGACCACCCATCAGCGACTGCCATGGGCGCTGGCCAGCCGCTGCTTCCTGCAATTCACAACGCCGTGCCGCACGCTCCTCCGCATTGCCATGATGGGCGATCTCTTCACGCCCGTCCGCCGGGTCAAAGGGGAAGTACTCACCGGCATGCGTGTCGCCGGCCAGCGACCAGAGCCGGTACTGCCGCCACCATTGCCCGGTGAGCCGATGATACGCCTCCCATTGTCGTGCATCGAGCAACGCCTGCACGCGCGGCAGCAAGTCCTCGCCGCTCCAGCGATCGCGCACCCCCAGCAGCCAGCTAAAATGATTCAGGCCCGCACTGGTCACATTGAGGTCACGCATCTCATATCCGAGCAACCGGGCGACATTGGCAAAGCCGCCGTATCCGCCGTGCGCACAATTGCAGAAGCCGAGGGCGCGGATGCAGGTATGGCGGGTGACGGCGGTGATGACGCGGGGGAGAGGATTGCTGACATTCAACAACCAGGCCTCCGGGCAGAGCCGTTCCATATCGCGCGCAATGCCCATGATGAGCGGGATGGCACGCAATGCGTACGAGAGCCCGCCTACACCGCCGCACTCACAGGTAATCTCGCGAATGCCGTGACGGCGTAGCACCTCTCGATCCATGGCATACCGCCGGAGGAGTTGAATGGCCACCGAGGTGGTGACGAACTGTACCCCGCGCAGTGCCGTCTCCCGGTCGCTGGTCGACTCGATGGTCATCTCGACTTGCGCATCGTCCGCCATGCGCGTGGCGATGCGCGCCATGATGCCGGCCATCTCTTCATCGATATCAACCAGCACCAGATGGCTGCCGCGCAACCGGTAATCAACGATCAGATCAGAGAGCAATCCGAGGCTGAAGACAAAACTTCCAGCGCCGATAATGGCGATTTTCGCGCCCGTGTTCCCATCGCTCATGCCATATTTCTCCCAATGCGAATAGGCCCGGTGGCAGGCCGTCGGCACTCTAACACCCTGCCGCTGATCCGTCAAGGAAGGTCAAGGAGAACTTGCTCTTTCTAGCCGAATAATTGCAACGGTGGCTCATGAAACCCGATGCACCTGGCAATGTCAGCTAAAGTAGCGGAAAACAAGCGCAGGCTATGGATATGTATCATCCGGAAGACAATCTACCGGCAACATTGTGCGTGTCACCGGAGTGTTGTTGGGGAATATTGACGGCATGGACTGGTTTCCCAGCATGACTCTGCGCCGTGTGGCGCTGGAGATTACCACACGATTACAGGACACGTACCATGCCGACGCGCCACATCGCGGGCAGGATGATCGCCTGCCGGCGATCGATGAACTGATGCTCACCCTGCTCTCACAGAGCACCACGGATATCAACAGTTGGCGCGGCTACCAGGCGTTGGTCGAACATTTTCCTTCGTGGGATGCGGTGGCGGATGCCCCGGTCGAGGAGATCCAGACGACGATTCGCGCCTGCGGGCTATCGCGGCAAAAGGCGCCGCGCATGAAGGCGATCCTGCAGCGCCTGCGCGATGAGCGCGGCAGCATCTCGCTGGATTTTCTCGCCGAGAAACCGCCTGATGAAGCGCTGGAATATCTGATGTCGTTTCACGGCGTCGGGCGCAAGACGGCCTCGTGCGTCCTGCTCTTCTCCCTGGGCTTGCCCGCCATGCCGGTCGATACCCATGTGTTGCGCGTGGCACGCCGGGTGGAACTCATCCCACAGCTCACCACCGCCGACCAGGCACATAACCTGCTGGAGACGCTGCTGCCGGAAGAAGAGTACCTGACCTTCCATGTGAACGTGATCGCGCACGGGCGGCGCACCTGCACCGCCCGTCACCCTGCCTGTGAATGCTGCCCGATCCTCGAGTTATGCGCCTACGGTCAAGCACGCTTTGGGACAGGGGAGGCGCTCGCTGAGCAAGGGGATGATCACGCAACAACCGAGAGTTTGCTGCCCGACGCCAATGGGTAGGCTACTGGATGGTATTTCGGATTCACCTAATCCCCCGGCCCTCTTCCCTGCGAAGGAAGGGGGCCGGGGTTAGGTAAGACACGTGGAGGAAACACGCATGGCTGGCGGAATTCGCTGGCTCGCAATTATTCTCATTGGTTATGTGATCTGGATGGCGCCCCTGCATGCCGGAGAGAAGGCATCCTCGCCGGAAGGGAATACGGCGCCACCAGCCATCACAGAGGATGCTGCACGTCTGCTGGAATTAGGCAAGCTGTTCATGGGACAGAATAACCCCACCTACACCGACTCCACTGCCAAATACACGATCGAATCGCGCAACATGGCCGCCGAGCAGGCGTTGAACACCTTCCGGACGGTGGTGAAGCTGTATCCCCAGTATGCCGAAGGGTGGCTCTGGCTGGGCATTGCCCTCACTGAGACTCTGCATTATACTAAAGAGGCGCCGCAAGGGCAGCATGTCATCACCGAGAATAAGATCAACGAAGGTGTCCAGGCTTTTCGCAATGCCTATGAGCGGGCACCCGCCGATATCACCTATGTGAAATACTACGGCGACGCGCTCATGGTCTATCAATACGATTTCGACGGTGCGCGCAAGCTCTGGGAGCGATATCTCCCCATGGCCACCACGGATCTGCAGCGGGTGACGGCGTTGGTGCAGTCGGCGCGTGCGAGTTTAAATAAAGCCTATTTTGGTAAAGCGAAAAAGATGCCAGCCGCGGAGATTCGGCAGAATTTTCAGGATGCCGCGAACGCCGTGCAGCGGGCAGCCAAGCTTTGCCCGAAAGCAGATGACGTAAAACAAATGCAAGCCCTCTTGCAGCAATACCGAAAAATCTTGTACGGTAAATAGCACACCGGCGACCCGCCCGTGTGTTTTCCGGTTTCTTCGATAACGCGAGCCTATCTGGCCTGGCCATACCGCGAAATCGGAGTCGATCCAACGAAGTCATACTCTACATCAGGAGAGAAACGATGCGAAAGTCAGGTATTATCCTCGCCCTGCTCACACTCTGTGCGCTGATGGGTGTGCTGGTCATTGCCGGATGCCGGCAAGAGCCGACGGCGTCACCGGAAGTCGCGAAGACGATTTTTCCCAATGGGACGGCGACGACCCAAGTGCCGGCAACTGCGATCCCCAAAGATACCTCGCCCGCCCCTGCCGCGAATAAGACACCCGAGCCGGTGAAGCCGCCCACGCCGGAACCGCCGAAACCTGCGGCGAGTACCGGTAAGTATTCCGCGCCGACCCAGGCGGAAGTTGATGCGGCGAAAAAGGCCGGCACCCGGAAAGCCATCATCAATACCGCGAAAGGCACGATCACGGCCGAATTGTACGGCGACAAGGCCCCGTTGACGGTGGCCAACTTCGTCAAGCTCGCCAAAGCGAAATTTTATGATGGGTTGACCTTCCACCGTGTGGAGAATAAAGATCCGAAATTCGCCCTTATCCAGGGTGGCGATCCTGCTGGTAACGGCACTGGGGGACCGGGTTATTCGATCAAGCTGGAGATTGCGAAAGACCTGAAGCACGTCGAAGGTGCACTGGCCATGGCGCGCTCACAAGATCCGGACAGCGCCGGCAGCCAGTTCTACATTACGAATGTGGCCATCCCGCAACTCGATGGGCAATATGCCGTGTTCGGGAAAGTCACGCAGAACCTCGACGTCTCGAAGAAGATCGCCGTTGGTGATAAGATCATCTCGATCACCATCGAATAATAACGTTCTTGAACGATGTATAACGGGTCCGGGCATGCATGCCCGGACCCGTTTGCAGTAGGAATGCGGAAAGCTTTGCCACGCCGTTTACCGCATGACAAAGCTGACGCCGAGCTAATTCCTTGACGCTCCTCGCCCCTGGATGCTACACTACCGCGGATTATTCCAGCCCGGTTGACGTTGCATTATTCGTGCGTATGGATAGTGAGGCGCGACCGACACCGTATGGGAGGCAAAATTTATGGCATCTACCGCCGACTTCAAAAATGGACTCACAATCGAACTCGACGGTGAGGTTTATCAACTGATTGAATTCCAGCATGTCAAGCCCGGCAAGGGGGGCGCCTTTGTGCGGACCAAGATGCGCAACCTGCGCCGCGGAACAGTGATTGAGCGCACCTTCCGCGCCGGTGAGCGCATTGATATTGCCCGTATCGAACGCCGTCCGTTGCAGTATCTCTACCAGTCCGGCGAAGACTATGTCTTCATGGATAACGAGAGCTACGACCAGGTGTCGCTGACCGAAGAGCAGATTGGGTCACAGGTGAAGTTCCTCAAGGACAACCTGGAAGTCATGACTGTCAGCTATGAGGGGCGCATCCTGGGCGTGGACCTGCCGGATACCATCGAAGCGCGCGTGGTGCAGACGGACCCGGGGCTGAAAGGCGATACCGCGTCCGGCGGCTCCAAGCCGGCGACTATTGAGACCGGCGCCACGGTCACCGTTCCGCTCTTCGTCAATGAGGGCGATATGATCCGTGTGGATACGCGCTCTGAAAAGTATATCGAGCGTGTATAATGGGTGAAAACGAGTAATTAGTGACTGGTGATAAGTGATTAGTAGATAGCCGACATTATTCCTGAACGCATTCAGGAGTAATGTAGTACTAACTCGATGATGAGGGAACACGAGTAATCCGGGTTCGTGATCGGAAAATAGACTAATCACTTATTACTAAAGACGATCAACAGAGGACTAACCCGATATCCTGGTGGGCATATATCCGCTAAGGGGATGTCCCTGGTCGGGAAATGTCCGGTTGTGAAAAGTGTGAGGTAACTGTGTCTGCGACTTTCGATGTGAGCGATATCGACGAACTGCTGGCGTTGATGGAACACTGGGGTATTGCTGAAATGCATCTCACGGTGGACGACGCCACCGTGGATCTCGTGCGCGCGACCCCGGAGGTCGTGGAGACGGAAATCTCCACGGCGGAAGCGGTGGTGATGGGCGCTCCGGCTCCAATCGCCCAGGCAGTGATGGAAGAGCCCGAGTTGCTGACCATCTACGCTCCGGCGGTGGGGGTGTTCCATCTGGCGCATCGCGGTTTTCCGCACAAAACGCCCCATGCCGGCGATCAAGTACAGGCCGGCCAAATCATCGGCACTATCGAACTCATGCATGTTCCCAATGACCTTGTCTCCCCCGTATCCGGCACCATCGAGGCCATTCTGACCGACGACGGCGCCGGTGTCGAATATGGCCAGCCACTCATGGTCATTCGTCCTTTTGAGGAGGTAAGCGAACATGAAGCGGGAATGTTGCCGCCACCCACGCGCTAGCCGTGGCTTTGCGGCGCTGATCGAGATCATTATTGTCATGGCGTTGATCCTCGGCGGTGTGGTCCTTTACATGAACATGATGAAAGGATCGAAAAAAGCAAGCGACGATATGGATCACGCATTTAATGGAACCGGCACCACGACAGCGCCGGTACCGGGTGTCTATGAACCGCAGTCGATACCAGGCCGGGCGATCCGCAAAGCTGAAGCGGTGCAGTGCCAGGAGAACCTGCGTGAACTGCGGATGATGATCGAGGCGGCCAAGACGGAGAACGAGGGGAAATACCCGCCGAATCTGGAGAGCATTCAAGGCTCCATCAAGTTCCGCGAGTGCCCGATCAGCCATCAAATGTACACCTACAACCCCGAGACGGGCGAGTTGAAATGCCCGTACCATACGGACTACTGATTCGGATAATCCCTGTGCGGCATTATCCGAATTTGCGACGCAAACAAAAAGGAAACACGCCTCAGTGTTTAAAAAGATCCTGGTCGCTAACCGGGGGGAAATCGCGGTGCGCGTCATTCGCGCATGTCGCGAACTCGGTATTGCCACAGTCGCCATCTATTCACAGGCGGACGCCAATGCGCTGCATGTGAAGCTGGCAGATCAATCCGTGTGCATCGGTCCCCCGCAAAATCGTGATAGTTACCTGAATATCCCGAACATCGTCACTGCGGCGATCATTACCGGCTGCGATGCCGTGCATCCCGGGTATGGCAACCTTTCGGAAACCGTGGCCTTCGTGGAAAACTGCGAAATCGCCCGGCTGAAATTCATCGGTCCCCGCCCGGAGACGATTGAGAAAATGCAGGACAAGGCGCAGGCCAAGCAGATGGTGGCGCGTGCCGGGGTGCCGGTGATTCCCGGCACGGAAGGCACGCTGCTGAACGAAGCGGAAGGGTTGCGTATCGCCCGGCGGTTCGGCTACCCCATCATGATCAAGGCGGCGGCCGGCGGCGGCGGGCGCGGCATCCGCATCGTACACAACGACGAAGAGTTCTCCCGCAACCTCCCGCTGGCACAGGCAGAAGCGCAGGCGTCCTTTGGCCGTCCGGAAGTCTACCTGGAGAAATACATCGAAGAGCCGCGCCACATTGAGATGCAGATCCTGGCGGATGAGCACGGCAACGTCATCCATCTGGGCGAGCGCGATTGCACCATCCAGAAAGCCTCGCACCAGAAACTCATCGAGGAATCCCCGTCAATTGCCATCAGCCCGCAGCTTCGACAGAAGATCGGCGAGTCCGCGGTGAAGGCGGCGAAGGCCATCGGCTACGTCAATGCCGGCACCATGGAGTTCCTGCTGGACAAACGCAATAAGCTGTATTTCATGGAGATGAACACGCGTATCCAGGTTGAGCACTGTGTCACGGAGATGGTGACCGGCATCGACCTGGTCAAGCAACAGATTCTCATTGCCGCCGGCGAAAAGCTGCCCTGGTCGCAAAAGGATATCAAGTTGAGCGGGCACGCGATTGAGTGCCGCGTGAATGCAGAAGACCCTGGTCGTAACATGATGGCCTGCGCCGGCCTGGTGAAGCACTACCTGCCGCCCGGCGGGCCGAATGTCCGTGTCGACAGCCATCTGTATTCCGGCTACGAAGTGCCGTCGTACTACGACTCCCTGCTTGCCAAAGTAGTATGCTGGGGCAATGACCGTTCGGAAGCTGTGGCGCGCATGAAACGCGCGTTGAGCGAAATGGTCGTCGAGGGATTGCCGACGACGATCCCGCTGTTCATGAAAATCCTCGACGATCCGGAGTTTCTCGCCGGAACCGTCTCCACGGATTTCGTGCCGCGCAAGTTCCATACCTGAGCAGTGCGGCGCGTTGCCGTTGTCTCTGGGGAATGCCATTGTCGGCGTTCCCCACTTTTTTGTTCGGGAAACAATGTAATCGGATGGGTTCAGGAGGCATCTCTTTGCGGCTGCTTTCACCGACAGGCCTTGAATCCTGAATCTGACATCCTGAATCCAAGGTGAAGCTATGAAACGAGTCCAACGACATCTCGGCCGTGAGCTGGCACTGCTCTGGCTGTTTCAAATCGACGTCGGCAAATTGCCTGCCAGCCAGGTGCTGGAGGAGATACCCGATGAACTCGCAGGGGTCGAGGAAGAGGCGGAGACCTTCGCCCGGCAACTCATCCAGGGGTATCTCGCGGATGCGAAGCGCATTGATGAAGCTATCGTGAAATATGCCCGCGGCTGGCCGATCGACCGTCTGGCGGCGATTGACCGCAACGTGCTGCGCATCGCGCTGAACGAAATCTTTAACATCCCGGATATCCCGGCCAGCGTAACGGTGGATGAGGCGGTAGAAGTCGCCAAGCACTACAGCACTGATGAGTCCGGCAAATTCGTCAACGGTATCCTCGGCGCCTTCCTCCGCGGCGAGCGTGGGGAACCGGAGCGCGCGTAGCATCATTTGAACTCACCACAAAGACACAAAGAACACGAAGAGATAATTTCCTGCTGTTGGATGAGGGCTTGCAGGATTGCTATCCGGCTTTTCTCTGGTCAGACATATCTGACGTGTCTGACTCGTCCGAGGTGTCAGAGATTGCGCGAAGCAGAAAGTTCTCTCTTTGTGTCCTTCGTGCCTTTGTGGTTCATATAAATATCGATACCCCTCTCCTCACACCCCGCTGCGGGTTGCCTCGCAATCAAAAAATACGTACAATATCCAAGCGAGGAGTAACATGGATCCGATGAGTATAGCCAACAAAACCTCATATCGTGCCGCGATTGACAATATTACCCCGTATTCGCCGGGCAAGCCAATCGAGGAAGTTGCGCGTGAGTTGGGCCTTGACCCGAACAGCATCATCAAGCTGGCCTCCAATGAGAACCCGCTGGGGCCGTCGCCGCTGGCCATCGAGGCCATTCGTGAACATGCTGCGGATGTCCGCCTCTACCCGGATAACGACAGCTATGAGCTGCGCAATGCGCTGGCCGCACATCTCGGCGTCACCGCAGAGCAGTTGATTATCGGGCGCGGCAGCGACGAGATCATGCATTTCATCGCGGTGGCCTACCTGTGCGAAGGCGATGAAGTGGTGATGGGCGACCCGCCGTTCAGCATGTATGAGATCAGCACCCTGTTGATGGGCGCCAATCCGGTGAAAGTGCCGCTGCGCGCGGATTATGCGCACGATCTCCAGGCCATGGCGCAGGCCATCACGCCGCGCACGAAACTGGTCTATATCGCCAACCCGCACAACCCCACCGGAGCGATGAATACGACGGACGAGTTGGATGCCTTCCTGGCGCAAGTGCCGGAGCATGTGCTGGTCATCCTCGACGAAGCCTATTACGAATACGCCCTGCGCGCCGATTATCCGGATTCGCTCACGTATGCACGCGCCGGTCGCAATGTGCTGGTGATGCGCACCTTCTCGAAGATTTACGCGCTGGCTGGATTGCGCATCGGCTACGGCATCTGCATGCGCCCGGAGGTGATGCAGGCGCTGAACCAGGTGCGCGAGCCGTTCAATGTGGCGAATCTGGCGCAATGGGCGGCCATCGCCAGCCTGCGCGACCCGCAGCAGATTCCACGCAGCCGCGAGGTGAACGAAGCCGGAAAAGCATACCTTTATGCGGCCTTCGAGCGTCTGGGGTTGCCGTATGTCCCGACACAGAGCAATTTCATCCTGGTCGATACGCTGCAACCCTGCAAGGACGTGTTCAGGCTGCTGCTCAGTAAAGGCGTCATCGTGCGCACCGGCGATCCTTTCGGCTACCCCACCAAAATTCGCGTCACCATCGGTACGCCTGAAGAGAATACCCGGTTTATCGAGGCGCTGGAGAGCGTGCTCTCGGCACTTGCGCAGGTGTAAGGCACAACCTGGCAAGGACGAAATGTGCGATGGGGTGGCGGTCTGATCATCAACTGAGATCATTCGCCACCCCCCGATTTTTCTATAGCGGCAAGAACCGGGTGGCATCCTGCCAAAAAGCCCGGTATGATACGGATATCATGAATACAAACACCCAAGCTCCATCCCCGGATTATACGCTGGTCGAGCAAGCACTGAGTTGCATTTTGCGCGGCGACAACAATGCGGAGATCGATCTGCAGCATCTGGCGGATGAACTGCACAGCAATCCATTCAACCTGCATAAGGCTTTCCGGCGCTGTACCGGCCTGACGCCGAAGCAGTTTCAAGTCTTCGTCAAGGTGCAGCGTGCGGCATTCCACCTGGTGCGGCGCGCACCGCTCCTGGAGACGGCGTATTCCATCGGACTGTCCAGCCCTGGACGGTTGCATGATCACTTCGTGCGGATCGAGGCGTTAAGCCCGGGAGAATGGAAGAACGCGGGCGACGGGCTCACGTTTTACCATGGCGTCGGCGAAACGCCGCTTGGCCCGGCGGAGGTGGTCTGGACCACGCGGGGCATTCACCGGCTAGGCTTCATACAGGCGAATGATTCCGTCCTCGCTGACACCAGGGCGAAATGGCCTGCGGCGCGATATGAAGCAGATATGCAGGAAGTGCAACGCCTGCTCACGTCTATCTTTACCTCCTCGCCGGCATCATTCTCCATCGCCGCGCTGGGCACGCCATTTCAAATCGCCGTCTGGCGCGCCTTACTGGAGATCCCCAGCGGATCAACGCTCTCGTATGGGCAACTGGCTCTGCGTCTCGGCATGCCGAAGGCCGCCCGCGCGGTCGGCAGCGCCGTTGGCGCCAACCCGGTGGCCATTCTCATCCCCTGCCATCGCGTCATCCGCGAGAGCGGCATCATCGGAGACTATCACTGGGGCACAGCCCGAAAATGTTGCCTGCTGGCGCATGAGGCTGCAGACGGTATGGAAACGCTGTAAAAGTTGTGAGAAATATCCTCCGGATCGATAGCTTGGTTAGCAGGGAGATCGACGGAGAGGTCGAAGAAATAGTCAGCGGTCGTTATTGCCGGACAGTGTAATAACGATGACCGAAACGCTATTTGCCAAAGGAAGGTACCACATGACGCAACAGTATCGAATGCATCGCGGAGGTTCCTATAGCTCCTGTCTGATCATTGCGGCGGTTGTCTTTCTCGCGCTGATTATCGGCATCTATATTAGCCTCCGTCCCACACTCTCTGCAGCGATTATGCCGGAGATCACCACGTTCCTCACCAGCAACACCGATTTCGCCAAAACGTTTCCGCAATACCAGAAACCCTCAGAAGGCATGTCGGTGTACCATAAAGATGGGTATGCGGTACAGATGGTGAAATTCCCACAAGGCGGAGCGAGTTCCACCGTTTGTGACGAGTTGTATTTTTTCGTGCGGAATCGCCAGGTAGAGCGGGTGGATATTTCGGTGATCCCGCTGGATGACCAGGGGAATGCGAAACGGGGAGGACGGCTGTTAGTCCCGATCTATCTCAATGGGCAAGCGCATACTCCCTACGAAACAGCGCCATCGGGGATGAATTTTGCCTTGCATTAATATCATGTAATCGGAAAGGTAAGTTGCTACCATGCGTAATGAGGAAGAAGAATTTTCAGAATTTATCGACTCAATCATCGCCCAAATGCGTGCCCATTTTGGCGACGCCGTGAAGGCCTACTGGGTACACGCCGAGCCCCTTTGCCCCGGGTGCATGGTGCAGCCCATCGATGCCATCACGTATAAAGGCAAGCGCGCGATGTCGATCAACGCCTTCATGTACCGCGAACGCGGCGTGATGATTGCCTATTTCCTGTGCAGCGATTGCGCCAACACGGTCATCGCGGCCAAGAACGGCCCGACCGAACTGCATAAGTCCATCGAAGAGAACCTGAAGAACGCGTATAACCGGTACCTGGCCTCGCAGGACGCGTAGTTTAGTTCCACGTTCCATGTTCCACGTGCTATCGAGCGTAACGCTGATAGACCACGTGGAACCTGGAACTACGAACGTGGAACTGGAATTAGGAACGTGGAACCCTCTTGATGATCGCGGCATCATCCCGTTGCACGGTGCGCGCATAGTGCACTGCCGGCAGGCCGAAGAGCATGCCGAAGAAGCGGTGGTCGGCGGGCAGGTCGAAGAAGGCTTTGAGCTCCGGCACCGTGTGCAGTACCATGCTGAGCATCCCCCACCATACCGTACCGAGGCCGGCGCTTTGTGCCAGCAGATCGAAATAGGCCAGCGTCAGGATGATATCCTCGTTGGGGCAGGGGGCATCGGGCGGGGCCGATACCAGCAAGGCGTGTGGGGCATTGCGGAAGAGCAGTTTCACCCCGTACTCATATTTCCACGACACCGCGGAGTTCAGATAGGCGAAGCGCGGCGGGATGCGGTTCTCGGCAGCCGCGGCGGCAAGCCCATCCATCACCTGTCGCTGAAAACGCGCCATGATTTCTTTGTCATCGATCACCGTAAAGGTCAGTTCGCGCCGGTTAACGCCGGTGGGCGCGTAAGCCAGTGTGGTCAGCAGTTGTTGCAGCAATGCCGGATCGACATTGGCGTCCTGATATTGCCGAACACTGCGGCGCCCGCGGACGAAGTGGGCCATCTGCGCAAAGCCGGGGAAGCTGTCCGCGGAGAGCGGTTCGCTCTCATCCGGATTATACCCCAGGATTGACAGCGCTCCCGTCGGACACACCGCCAGGCAGTGCTGGCACTGCAGGCACGCGCCTTCCTTCTCCTCAATGATAGACGGCACCGCGTCACCCCGCCGCTCGATAATCCGCGAGGGGCAATCCGCGACACACTGCCCGCACCGGGTGCAGCGGGCTTCATTTACGGAAAACTGCAACATCATTCCCCTTTCTCCTTGCCTGGTTCACGGCTATTGTAGCGGTGATTTCAGGCGGGTGCAAGCGGTGCAGATCGCTGGTGAGTATGCTATAATGCGAGGCGTTTCTCTCTCCCTGTGATAGCGACGGCCAGATTGCATAACGCGGGGACAGCCCTGGCCAGGCACTGTTTACAAAGCGGATACCACGCTGCTCCGTATTGCCGGTGACAATAGCGAGCATGTCCGCGGGGGCAGTCCCCAGTCTGTATAGTAAAGGAGCTTACTGTGAGCGATACCGCAGGCACCGCCTGGCAAGCGCAAGCACGGCGGATGGCCGATGATATCCGCCGCCGGGTGTTGGAACATACGCTCCGCAATGACGGCGGTTATTTGAGTCAGGCGTGCTCATCGGCGGAGATCTTCGCCGTGTTATATACCAGAATTCTGCATCTCGGAGCTGTGGATGCGCCGTTGCTCCCACATGCCTTTCCCGGCACGCCGTCTGCCGGCAACACGCAATACATCATCGGCAATTATTTTCACGGGCCGGTCACGCCGGAATACGACCGCTTCATCCTTTCGCCCACGCATTACTCACTGGTGCTCTACACCGCGCTGATCTCGGCAGGGCGGATGGCGGAGGACGGGCTGCTGGAATTCAATAAGGACGGCTCGTCGGTAGAGATGATCGGCGCCGAACATTCGCCGGGCATGGAAGTGATGACTGGATCGTTGGGACAGGGGTTGGGCCAGGCCGTCGGCATGGCGTTGGGGCGAAAGCTCAAAGGCGCGCCTGGACGTGTGATCGTCTTCATGTCCGACGGAGAATTCCAGATCGGCATGACCTGGGAAGCCATCCAGTTCATGTCCTACTACCGACTGGATAACCTGCTCATCTATATTGATGCCAACCGGCAGCAGTGCGATGGCCTGGTGTCGTCGGTAATGAACATCGAGCCGCTGGAGCAACGCATCGCAGCGTTCGGCGGTGAGGTGTCCATCGTCGATGGGCATGATCTCGCGGCGCTGGATGCCTGCGGTGCCGGCACGCCGAACGGCAAGCCGCGCTTTATCATTGCCAATACCGACCCGTGCCGCGGGGTGGAGCTTCTCCGCCGCAACGCCCCGCGACTACATTATCTGCGCTTCAAATCGGCAGCGGAGAAAGAAGCCTATCAGGAGGTGCTGGCATCATGGAACTCGTAAGCAAAGCCCATGCGAAGAATCTCATCGCCTGGGCCGCGGATAAGCCACAGGTGCTGGTGCTGTCAGCGGACTTAACCAGTTCTTGTGAGGCGGACCTGTTCCGTGACACCTACCCGGAGCGCTTCATCTCCTGCGGCATCGCCGAGCAGAATATGCTCTCCGTGGCCGGGGGACTGTGCCGCGAGGGGTTTATCCCGTTTGTGCACACCTTCGCCGTATTCATCTACCGCCGTGCCTACGACCAGATCGCCATGTCCGTCGCCTATCCCAACCTGCCGGTGAAGTTGTTCGGTTTCCTCCCCGGCATCACCACACCGGGCGGGGCGACGCACCAGGGAATTGAAGATATCACGCTCATGCGCGCGCTGCCGAATATGACCGTGCTGGAGGTCGGCGACGCCACCGAGGTGGAGAGCGTCCTCGATCTCGCTTATGCCGTGCCCGGGCCGGTGTATATCCGCATGTTGCGCGGCGAGATTCCCCGCCTGTTCGAGGTAAGCCAGCCGATGCAGCTCGATACGCCGCGCGTGTTGAGCACCGGCTCCGATATCACCATTCTGACCAGCGGCATCTGCACGGAAGAAGCCATGCGCGCAGTGACCGCGCTGAAAAGCCACGGGGTTTCGGTGACGCACGTGCATGTCTCCACGCTCAAACCATTCAATAATCCGGCGTACGGTGATCTCCTCAATAGCGGCACTCATGGCATTATCACCATGGAGAATCATATTGTGGACGGCGGCCTTGGCACCGTGGTGGCGGAGAAGCTGGTGGCGTTGCAACTCAACAAGCCGCTCATCAAACTCGGCTTGCAGGATACCTTCTCCCATGGCGCGAGCAAAGCCTGCCTCATGCGCGAACATGGCATCGACGCGCTGTCGCTGATCGGCGCCGTGGAACGACTGACGCACAGCACGTTGGGCATTACCGAAAACGAACTTGCGGCGATCCGGCTGGAGGCCGTACACTCGGAAGCCAAAGCGGAGGCGCTTTAACATGGCACGATTCACCGTCATCTACAGCATCCTGGCCGCGGACCTCGACGAAGCCCGGCGTAAAGCGTTTGACATCTGCGTCGAGCAGACCGTCGAATTCCCCTATGATCTCATCCCCGACGAATTCATCCGGGCGGAGATTGTCGGGCGGATCGAGTCGCTGGAGGAGACGCAACCCGGACGTTATCGCACGGAGATTACTTACCATGAGGATACGGCGGGAGTGGAGTTCACGCAATTCCTGAACGTTGTCTTCGGCAACACCAGCATCAAGCCCGGCGTCCGCGTGGAATCGCTGCACCCGACCGAGACGCAGTTGGCAGCTTTTTCCGGCCCGCGTTTTGGCGTGGATGGCCTGCGCCAACTCACTGGCGTGACGGGGCGGGCGCTGCTGTGTTCCGCGTTGAAACCCATGGGGTTGGATACGGAAGCACTCGCCGAGATGGCCTACCGCTTTGCGCTGGGTGGCATCGACATCATCAAAGACGATCATGGGCTGGCTGACCAGCGCTATGCCCCGTTCGAGGAACGCGTCACCCGTTGCGCGCAGGCGGTGCAGCGTGCCAATCGGGAAACCGGCGGCAACTGCCTCTATCTTCCCAACGTTACCGCCGATGCCGGGAAAACCCGGCAACGCGCCCGGTTCGCCCGCGAGGCCAGCGCCGGCGCGGTGATCATCTCCGGCGCGCTCACCGGCTTCGATACTCTGCGCGAAGTGGCACAGGACGATGCTATCGGTCTCCCCGTCTTCTTCCACCCCGCCTTCGCCGGCAGTTTCACCGTTGTGCCGGATGCCGGTCTGTCGCATTACGCGCTCTATGGTCAGCTCGTGCGCATGGCCGGCGCCGACGCGGCCATCTTCCCGAACTTCGGCGGCCGCTTCTCCTTCAGCCTGCAGGAATGTGCCTCCATCGCGGACGGCTGCCGTAGCACCATGGGATCGCTGAAGCCCGCCTTCCCGGCTCCCGGCGGCGGCATGACTTTTGACAATGTCCGCCAAATGGTCACCTTCTACGGCCCCGACGCCGTCTTTCTCATCGGCGGCGGATTGTTCCGGTATGATCCGGATATCACCAAGGGGGTCCGGGATTTGCGGATGATTGTTGAGCAGGAGTATGCCGTGGCGCAGGCGATATAGGTTTCCTGACTGGAAAGGATACAGTCAGGCCCACGGAAGATGCACCGGATTTGGGGACTGACATCGAAACTCCGGCTATTATACATGCTGTCAGTTACGGAGAATCATGATTGATAGAGGTTCATAGGGAGTTTCGGTGTCTGTCCCCAAATCCCTATTAAAATTCTCGGTCGTATAAGTCAGCCGTATTTAAGGACAATTGTCCTCACAGGTCGCGGTTGGCCGGGATGCAATAGTATAGTTTGGTGAGAGCAGAAGTGCTCATAGGGTTTCGGGGACAGACACCGAAACTCCCCATGGCTCACAACGATTCTCATTATTTGAGAAACGGCAGCATATCAGATCGCTGGAGTTTCGATGTCAGTCCCCGAAACCGATGCATCTTTCGCAACCGGTGAGGCAAGTTGTTAGCAAAGCTCACCGGCTTTGCGTGTTATTTCCCCGCAGTCAAATGCTCCATCACCACCCGCCGCATCACCTCGACAGGGGCTTCCACACCGGTGAAGCGTTCGAACTGCAACACCGCCTGGTTGATGAACATCTCGACGCCGGAGACGGTGGTCAAACCTTTGGATCGGGCGCCGGCGAGCAGTTTCGTTTCCAGCGGGGTGTAGACGATATCGAACACCACCTGCCCCGGGCGGAAGAGCTCGACGGGGATCAGCGAGGCGTCTTCGTGCGGGTGCATGCCGATAGGGGTGCAGTGGATGATAATGTCCGCCTTTGCCATCGCCACGGCCAGTGAGTTCTCATTCAGCGGTGCGGAGGTGATGTTTGCTTCGGTGCCCGCTCGGAGATCTGCCGTCAACTGCCCCAGAATCGGCGCCTGGATATCGAGGATGGCCAGTTCCTGCAGTTTCGTATTCTTCGCCAGCGTGAAAGCGATGGCCCGCGCCGCGCCGCCGGAGCCCAGCATGAGGATGTTCTTGTCATCCAGCGCCACCCCGGCATCAGCCAGCGCCTTCATGGCCCCCGGCCCATCCGTGCCGAAGCCAATCAGGCGGCCCTCCTCGTTGATGATGGTATTGATCGAGCCAATATGCCGGTCGACGCCTTCCACCTCGTCCACATGCTTGATCGCTTCCACCTTATGCGGGATGGTGACGCTCATGCCGCGGAAGTTCGGCAGCGCCCGCATGCCGGCCAGCGCATTCTTCACATCGGTGACCGGGAAGGCCAGGTAGACATAATCCAGCTCCCGCGCCTCAAAAGCGGCGTTATGGATAGCCGGCGACAAGCTGTGCGCCACCGGGTTCCCAATGATCGCGCAGAGTTTGGTGTTGACGTTGATGGGTATCTTATTGCTCATTAAGTTCTCCTGCCAGCATCATAGCATAAGCATATCGGGTTGCCAACCTCCCCTTTGAGAATGCGGATTGCGGAATGAATGGCTGGCATCCACATCGTTCACAGGCATTCGCGTTACTTATCAATCGATTAGTCTTCTCTACGTAACGCCTCCCTGAGCAGCCTCGCATGATAGTGCCGCTCCTCAGGCTCATACCATTCTTTATGCCCACCGTACAGATTATCGCCGGTAAACCGTGGAAAGACATGCTGATGAAAATGCCAGACATCCTGATACCCGGCCGGCTCATTATGCTGCCGCGTTGAAATACCGTGACACTGGTAGACCTGCTTCATGGCGAAGGCGACCCGCTGGGTGATGTGAAAGATTTCCGCTCCGAGTGCGCAGTCAATATCGAAGATATTCTCGTAATGCTGATTGGGGATGACCAGCACATTCCCCCTAATGCCGGCATAATGGTGCATGGGCATGAGGACTGTCACCAGGCTGTCATGATAGATGACACAATTTTGCACTTGCCACTCTTCGCCACTCTCGCACTGGCTGGCGATCCAGCAGAAGGGGCACTGATAATCCTGCGGGGCATGAGAGTACATCGTTGCTACTCCTTTCGCTGTTACAACTCTATCCAATACCGTAGAACTGGTCCCCCATCTATGGGAGAAATTCCTTCACTCGCGAGTATACCACCGTTCTTTTCAATCACGCGTGCCGAGGCTACATTCGCTTTGACGCACATGAGTAAGACGCGCACCAGTCCGAAGGTACGGGCTTTCTCCAGTGCCAAAGCCAACATGCGAGTCGCACAGCCTTGCCCCCGTTCTGATGGTCGTACAAAATAGCCAATATGCCCACCATATTCTTCCAGCGCTGGGGTCAGGTGTAAGCGCACTTTTATCACGCCAGTCAGATGCCCTTCGCCGCGGAGACACCAGAAGGTGTGCTGTGGAACGCACCAATCGGGCATCCCCTCACCACGGGCCTCACGGGCTAATTGTTGAATGAATTCGTCGAAATTTCCCTCCGGCAGCCGATAAAAGGTCGACGGTTCATCCCGTGCGATAAATTCATTGACGTAGGCAAAGTACTCATCTTCGAACTCGATAGTCGGGACGATTAATTGGTACTTATCACACATGTCAATGCTCCTTATACCAGGTGTGCTTTGTCCTGTGATATTTCCGCCAGCCACCGCCGTGTCTCACGCGGCGACTGATGCTGGATCAAGTGCGCATGGCCCCCGTGCTCCTGCACTAATTGCAGAATCCGCCCACGGGAATGGCGCGGGAAATCCACGCAGACCCATTTCAGAAATTCCCAGTCCAATTGCTCAGGGCAACCCGGCGATAGATCGGGGCGGGTGCGACCATGATATTGCACACGCCGCCGCAGCACGCGCCACAAGCAGAGCCACCAGGGGTAATCCAGAAAGATGATGGTATCAGCCACCGCAAGACGCGCTGGCAATGTTCCGCCATAATTGCCATCGATGATCCAGCGCTCCCCCTGCGTCATCTCTGCAACCTTGCCGCACCATTCGTCCTTGGGCATGGCCACCCATCCCGGTTGCCAGTGCACGGCATCCAGGTGAATCACCGGCAAGTCAAGCATCTTGCCGAGTTGCCGCGCCAGCGTGGATTTGCCCGCGCCGCCTGAGCCGATGATCATGATACGTTGTCCAACATGATCGTTTGGCATTTCCTGCTTCAGCTTTCCTGACATAAGTTTTGTCGAGGTCGAATCACCAGAAATCGGTAGCCGGCATCAAATTCGGTTCTCTCCCGTAGATGCCCGTACTGCTCTTCCCACCGGCCATTTGCTAGATCCTGGTGCAAGGCGGATAATCCCCGCTGGACTGACTCGGTGTCCGCATATGCGAATGAAGAGGTGCCGGCCTGAACGCCCGGATCAAGGTAACGTGCGGGATGCCGCCAATTCGCCGCGCAAAAGTTATCGTGCAAGTCTGGCGGTAACGGGAACGAAAGAATCATTGACTCGTACCTGCCGTCCTCGGAAAATAACCGTGCCACCTCTTCAATCGGTGGAAATGCCCGCTCTGCATCCGTTCGAAATATGGGGAAGTACTCATAGAGCCAGAAATGCTCCCCTTGTCTCGGATCGAAGGTGAATAGTACGATTGGACTATCACCAACCACGCGGCGCATCTCCCGCATACTCGCCGGAACATCGGTAAAGTGGTGTAATGCCAACGTGCAAATCACGCCGTCAACTGAGTAGTCAGGTAATGGCAAGGCTTCCGCATACCCCTCATACCAAATAACTCGTGGGTGCGGTGGCGCTTGCGAACGCATAACCGTTGACGGTTCTACCGCGTGCATCGTGAAGCCGGCGTCTGAAAGCGCATTGCTGTAATTACCAGTCCCGGCGCCGATATCCGCGATAAGTGCGCCTGCGGGAAGATTCAGCAACGCGATGAGTTGCTCGGTGATTCGCGGATCAGCCCGGCGTGTTTGCCGATAGGTGGCGCCAAGTATGTCGTAACACGGGGTGCTCATGTCATGCCTCTGGTGGTAACCGCTTCTTCAAGCATTCCATGGCTACCCACTCCTCGCGCAGCAGCCCATACACCGCCAGGTCATAGATCGCCCCATGCATGGCATAGGACTGCCGGAGCACGCCTTCGCGGACAAAACCCAGCCGTTCGGGGATGGCGGCGCTGCGCACATTGGCGGTGCCGACGTTGATGACCAGGCGGTTATAGTGACCACTCGCGAAGAGTTCATTCACCATGGCCTGCACCGTGCGCGTAATCAGCCCGCGTCCCTCGAAAGTTTCCGCTATATAATAATGAAAGGTGGCGCTGCGGGTGGTCGGACTCACACTGTGTAAGCCGACTACTCCAGCAAGCGTGCCGTCGCACCAGATGCCGACATCGCAGAAGCCGGACTCCGGGAAATTGGCAGATTGCTCGATGGCCTGCCGCCGTTCTTCTACGGTGACGCCGTCTACCCAGGGAATCCAGCGCCCGATGAACGTGCGGTGTGTGTCAATTAATGTAAAAAACGCTTCCGCATCGTCCGGCTGCATCAGACGAGCTGTTGTGTGTGAGTCTAGCTGATAGTCGAACATCAGGTTTTTTCCTCAACTTCAGATCATTTCGTTTTCCGCGCCACAAAGATGCCTGTGTCCTTGGTGATATGAAAGGCACCATGTGCTGCGATTTGCTCGGTGATATTTGCGCGGAATTGTGTCAACGCATCACCTTCCAGCACCGGTCTCTCGCTGGTGCGCGATGATTGCACGTAGGCCACGAGCGGTTCGACGTCCGTCACCTCCAAGGCATCCTCGTAGCGGCGAAGCTCGATCTGCGCAAACCAGGGGGCCAGATGGTCAGCGCCGTTTTCCAAGCTGAAGGTGACCCTTGCCAGGTTATGATCGAGATGGGCCGCCATGGCATCGGTAAACGGCGCCAGCGCGGCGAAATATTCGGCCATATGGCGTTGCCCGAATGTGGAAGCGTACAGCGTGCCTCCCGGTTTCAGCACGCGGTGAATCTCCGCCAGCGCCGTATCCAAATCCGGCGCGTGATTGAGCATATAAATGGCAATCACGGCATCGAAAGACGCCGAGGGGTACGGGATCACCTGCACATCCACCGGGGCGATCTCCTCGACTTGCGGCAGTTCGCCCACCGCGGACTGTGTTGTGGCAACCATCGCCGATGATTTATCGGTCAACACCAGCCGCCACCCCGCCGGAATCTGTGCGCGATTTACCACCCACAGATTGCCCGTCCCACACCCGACTTCCAGGATGCGACATGTCGCGGGCAAATCCAGTTGCGCAAAGAGCCAGGGGATGAAGCCCGGATTCGTGCTGTATAACTGATGCAGCGCTATGCGTGCATTTAAGTTGTGCGATGTGCCATACTGATGTTCCAGCGATGCTTGCGTATCATTTGCCATGGTTGTCCTCCGACAAAAAAATCGATCTCTGGTCATGATGTAATCGTAGGTGAACTTCGCCTTCATCCCGTCAGCTTCACGGTTCTCCTGCAGGAGGATATAGCCATTCTTCTCAAATGCCCGCCGGCTGCGCGGATTGTAATCAGCAATGCTGCACCCAAATATCGCATCTACTTGCTTAACCTGAAAGCCGAAGTCTGTCAGCAGCTCGATCACTTCCGCACCGATGCCCTGGTTCCAGTAGTCTTTTTCACCGATCACCAGGTCGATCCGCCGGCAATCCTGATGTGAGAATTGCCGCAGGAGATGCTCCATGTTCATCCGCTGCAGCCAGCAGGCACCGATTGGCTGCCCAGCGTATTCGATGATAAAGCAGAACCTCGTCAGTGGGTCTTCCCCGCGGTAGATCTCCTGGATTTCATTCAGGCTATAGCCAGTAACATCATCCCCTTCGGAGTAGTAGAGCACCTCCGGGTCGTTATACCACCGGTACAGGAAATCCCAGTCACACTCTGTCATCGGGCGCAAAGTAATGCGATCGCTCTGTAGTCTGTACTGATGCGTTCGCAAGGATATCATGATACTCTTCCGTATAAGAAGCTATCCGTGCTCATGACGACCGCCTTCTTAGCAATGCAATATTATCATTCGCCAATCTGCGCAATGGTGCAATGCTATCGCGTTCGAAGAAACCGATGAATTCAAACGCCCCCTGCCCATCGACCAAACCGATGAATTCCTGCGGGAAGATGAGCGGCACCACGCAGTCTTCTGCGAGATGCACTTCCTTGCCATTGTCGTCCACCGTGAAGGTCAGGATATGCCTGGCAGTTTGTGCCAGCGGGTCTAGGACATCCAGTTGAAAATGGGAGGTTACTGTGATGCCGTCGCGGGCCATCGTCCAATCGGCACTAGCCCCCGTACTGGCGCTGACCCAATCCATCAATAGATTCTCAATCAAGTAGAGGCCGCCGGGTCGTAGCGCTTGCGCCACACAACCAAGGTGCGATAACATCCCCTGCCGGCTGCCCACGTACGGAATGGTGCCCATCAGGATGTAACCGAAGTCAACCGGCTCAGCAAGCGTGAAATCTCGCAAATCTGCACAGGCAGTCTCAACTGGCCTCTGCTCTTCCGCTGCTTTTCGATGTAGATAGTCCAGCATCGGTCGGCTGGCATCAAGGCCGATACCCTGATATCCCCGCCGGACGAATTCACGTAATTGTGGCGACGGTCCGCAGCAGATATCGAGTACCCGCCGCACCGGGATCGCGCTGTGTGCGCGGATATACGCCTCCAACAGGTCAATCTGTCGGGGGACATCAACGAAGCTGGCGGCGATGTCATAATATTCGGCATACTGGTAGACTTCAGAGGATATCATGTCATGTTATCCTTTCCTCTTCCGGCACCAATACCGCGCAATCAGCCCGGGGTATAAGGCACGCTCGATAGTGAAGCCAGCCTTTGTCAGCAGACCTTCCATGATCCAATCCCATGTCGAGTGCTCGTCGCGAAGGGCCACGGTGATTTCCTGTGAGAATGCCTCGTTGACGTGCTCACGAGCCCAGGCCACCTGCCCATCAAAATAATGGGCATATTCATCCGGGGGAAAGGAGTAGACTGAATCCATGAGATAAAACAGCCCGTCATCAGCCAGCATGTCGGTGATGCGCCGCAGACCGATGAGCTTCCAGAAATCCGGCAGGTGATGCAAGGCTGCCATACTGGTGATTACATCAATTTTACTTTCCGTATGCTCGTAGGTGAGAAAACCGCCACGGCTGAATACGATATTCTCGACACCTGCCGCATCAGCCTTGCGTCGAGCCACCTGCAGCATGGCGGGAGACACATCGACCGCATAGACGGTACGGCAACGCCGTGCCGCCTGCACCGCGAGGAAGCCAGTGCCGCAGCCAAGGTCGAGCAGTGTTTGCCCCGGAGTGACACCCAATTCATCAAGCAGATCCTCGGCTGCTGCCGCCATGTCACCGCGGAAGCACGCATGCTGCTCATCAAAGGATTCCGCCAGCAATGTGTCATTGTAATCGACACCGCAATGCTGGAACTCATCGTACTGCCAGGTCGGCCAGCTACGCATTGTTTCCTCCTGAAAAGAAAACACCCCTTCCCGGCATCCGGGAAGGGGTGAATGAATAAAACATGCCCGGATACGACGATTATGTCTCCCAAGTAATGACGGCGACGATATGCATCTCGGACAAGTTATGGATTTTCATAATAGTAGTCAAACCATACGCTTTTCTGCCATACCTGTCAAGCTGCTTTCATGTGCGTCGCGTGCATACTCGGCAATGGTCACCCCTGTCGCATTATCAATGAAGGCCAGATTCGCGCCGCCGGCGGGAGCGGAGAGCGAGACTGCCCACTGACCCGCGATGCCGGTGACAGCGGCGCTGTCCAGCGTGCCCGTCTGTTCAATGCCGGATTCGTTGACCGCGATGAGCAGCGTGCTGCGCTCGAAGATCACCGGGCGCAACAGCAAGCCGGGGCCGCCGGACGTTTTCGCACATGGTAAACCGGCCAGCCTGGCCGCCTGGCGGTAGACGGCTTCGGTATCCGTTTCGGCCTGCGCATTCTCGATAGGCACCGGGCAATAGAGGACGTGGCCGTTGCCGTGCGACCACACGGCGCAATCCAACGCGTTGCCGTCTATCGCAACGGCGCAATCGAGCATGCCCGAGATGGCCGGCAAGGGGAAACAGGGATGTAGTGGTTCCGCCGTGCCTGGAAGCCTCACCACTTCTTCATGATACACAGGGCGGGAAGAGGTTTGCACGCCGAACGGCGCCAGCCGCGGCACCGCGTGCCAGTATTCGTCGGTTTCGATGGCGCCACTCATCAGCAGCGTCGCGCCTTCGGCGACCTTCGCCAGCAGCGCCTGCCAGCAGTCCTCGCGCAGGATGCGTGGTGCGGGAAGGATGATCAGCGCGGCATCGCCGATCTCCTCCGGTTGATATTCGCTCGCTGCCCGGCACGGCACACCCAGCCGATATTCCAGCGTGCGCACGCAACGGCGGGTGGCGATGTCGGCATTGGGCGAGGGGCTGAGGGAGTAGCTGTGCGGCACGATCACCACCGCGCGCTCTGCCTGCCGACCTACCATTTCGCCGGCATGGGCGGTCATGAAGCGCGCCACATCGCGCAACGCCTGCAGTTCCGGCTTTTCACTGCCATCCGCGCGCAGCAGGCCAATGCCCGCCTCGTTATCACAGGCGTTATAATAATTGGTATTCCACAGCCACTGGATGAACCCCGCGCCGCCGCAGGCAAAGGCGAGCGCCGCTTTGCGCTCGAGCAGCCCGTGCACCATCTCCAGCGAGCGCCTTGGCATGGTATCCTGCCGTTCAGCGAACATGATACCGACTTCCTCCATCAGATTGGGCCGTCCCTGCGTCTTCGTCAGCACATTGTCCCACAGCAGATCATTGTTCTGCCACCAGGGATGGTTGGTGGTGAAATCGACGCCGGCGGCATGCAGCATTGGGCTGGGGCTACGCATGACGCCGCCTTCATCCTGCCCCACGGTGACGAACTGATGCGGATTGCCGTTGGCTCGGATGACATCACGCAGCGTCGCCGCCCAGCGGGCGAACATCTCCTGCGCGAAGCGTACATAGTCGCGGGCGCGTAGCGGCTTCTTCCCATCCAGGTTGTGGCCGTCGTGGAAATCCTTCGCATCCGGCAGGCTAAGCGGGTCGTTCGGCGTCAGCCGCCAGCGCTCCTGCCACTCATCATCACTGCCGTGCGCCTGCAGCCACTGCGCCCAGGCGGCCTGCTCATGCCGGTCGTTCACCGGGTGTACGCTCCACAGATGATCCTTGTGCGCGAAAGACGGCTCGTTGATGAAGTCCCACAGCAGGTGCGGCATAGCGGCCATGCGCTGGGAGAGCGCCGCGAGGAAGGCGCACTGCGCGCGCACGGCGGCCGGATCGAGATACGGGTGGGTGCCGCCCCAGGTTTCCGGCACGAAGGCGAAGAGGGTGAAGATGACGGGGATATCATGCCGGGCGGCGGTGAGCAGGAAGGCCTGCAAGGCGCGGATCACGCCTTCGTCCACCATATCGGGCTCGATGGCCGCGCGCTTCCACGCCATCCAGAGTCCCGTGCGCACCATGTTCACCCCGGCGCGGCGCATGGCGGCGAAGTCCGTCTCCCAGGCGGCGACCGTCGGCTCGAAGAGCCACAGGCGGTGTGAAACGGTGGACATGTAGGTGGTGCCGGTGATCGGGTATGGCTTGCCTTCGCGCAGGAAGTAATCTGTATTCATTGTCAGTGGGGCGGTATCGGCAAGCAGTTTGGCGTCGTAGATCCACAGACCATTGCTCGCTGCCGCGACCGGGCACGCCTGGCCATCGAGCTCCGCCACGGCCTGCGCCAGGTAAAGGCCCGGCTCGCCGAGTGGTAGTGGCGGGGTTTCGACATGCGCATCGGCGATGCCGGTGGTGACACGGAAGACGTCGGAGTAGCACTCCTCACCGCTATCCGCCGCCTGCACGGTGAGGCGGATAGTGAACGTTGTTGACTGCGGGCAAGCCACGCGCACGGTGAAGGTGGGCTTCTCGCCGGGCTGATAGCAGGCGAAGCCGGGGCGCACAGACAACTCAACTTTCGGCTGCAGGGCATATGCGCACAGCGCGCGGATGATCTCCGGCGTGAAGGTTGCCCGACACGGCGCCAGCACCCAGCGCCCGCCGAGGAACACGCCGTTGATATGGTCAATGGCCACCACCGGTGCTGCCAATACCCGGTCATCGCGCACCATCTGCGTCAATGGAGTGAGTACCCCTTGCCGGTTGCCGCTGGAGCCGCACTCCCCGGCGATGTTGGCGTTATTCGTCAGCAGCACCTGCAGCGCCCAGACCTCAGATGGCATCAGCGCTGACAGTTCTGTGGGGGTGCACGGCGAGCAGCACGTCACCTGCGCCTCCGCCGGCACCGGGGTGGGGAAGGTGTAGCGAATCATCACCTCCTGGCCATACGCATGCTGTTCATGTTCCACCTGCCAGCCATCTGCGGTACGTCGCACGGGGCGCGTCAGCGGTGCGCCACCTAACTGCAGCCATCGCCCCCCTGCGCGTAAAAAGGCCGTGATCACCGGCCAGCATGCCTTGGGGAAGGCTGAGCCATATGGCAGCACCAGCAGATCCGTCTCTAATAATGCCGCAGGCAACGCATCCACTCCGGCGAACCGCGTCTCATACCCTCGCAACGCTGTGACGATTGTCTCTTTCGCCACCGGCTCCGCATCAATACACGGGAACCCTTCCTCCCAGAACACCACCACACGCATAACGATTTCTCCCATTTGTGAAACTGGCAGCTATCCTACCGCGACATCAATCTGTTGGCAATAGGTAGCTTGTTTGTAGTGCAAAAATGCGCTGTCTCATCAAATTTTGTTGAATTGATCGTTCCACAAATAAAAACTATGTCTAAACTACTTCTCAGGGTTCGCTCGAAGAGGTAAGATTTGACGGCTTGTATATCAAGAAAGGATAGTATCCATGACGATTCAGACTTCTCCCAACACACAACTCGCCATTGTCGGCGTCAGTCGCGATTGTTTTCCCATTTCGCTCACCCGTGCACGGTTAGCGCGCTTGATCGAGGCGTGCAAAGCACAGGGGATCAATGCGTTTGATTGCTCAGTGGTCATTGAGAATGAAGCCGACGCGGTGAAAGCGGCGGAAGAAGCCCGTGCGCGCGGCGCGAATGCCGCCGTCATCTACCTGGGCAACTTCGGTCCCGAAGGCCCGCTCTCCATCTTCGCCCAGCGTTTCGGCGGCCCGGTGATGGCCTGCGCGGCGGCAGAGGAAAACACCAGCGGGTTGAGCGGCGACCGCGGCGATGCCTACTGCGGCATGCTCAACGCGTCCTACAACTTCGGCCTGCGCAACATTCCCGTCTATATCCCGCAGATGCCCGTTGGCCTGCCGGAAGAGCTGGCAACAAAGATCGCCCACTTCTCCGTGGTGGCGCGCATCCTGCTCGGTGTTCGCGGATTGAAGATCTTCACCTTCGGCCCGCGCCCACAGGACTTCTTCGCCTGCAACGCCCCGATTAAGCCGGTGTTCGACCTGGGCGTCGAGGTGATGGAGAACAGCGAGCTGGACCTCTATGAGCTCTATAACAGCATCGATTCGAGCGATCCTGAAGTCGGCGCCATCGCCGCGGATATGAGCAGTGAGCTGGGCAAGGGGAATGCCTATCCCGATCTGCTGCCCAAGCTGGCGCGCTTCGAACTGGCGCTGCTGCGCTTCGCGGAAGCCAACCTGGGCTCCCGCCAGTACGGGGTCTTCGCGGACAAGTGCTGGCCGGCGTTCGAAAAAGCCTTCGGCTTCGTGCCGTGCTATGTGAATTCTCGCCTTTCCGCCAAGGGGATTCCGGTGGCTTGCGAGGTCGACATCTACGGCGCGCTGAGCGAATACCTGTGCTACCTGGCCAGCGATATCCCGGCCACCCTGCTCGACATTAATAACACCGTGCCCAACGACATGATTGCCGGGATCGCCGACCTGAAAGGTGCGACCGCCGAAGACCTGTTCATGGGCTTCCACTGCGGCAACACCCCGAGCTGCTGTATGAAGAACTGCTCGATGAAGTATCAGCTCATCATGAACCGCTTGATGGAAGCCGGCAACACGCCGGACATCACGCGCGGCACGCTGGAAGGGCAGCTCAAGCCGGGGGCAACGACCTTCTTCCGCCTGCAGGGGAATGCCGACAGCAAGCTGGTCAGCTATGTGGCCCAGGGGCACATCCTCGATGTCGACCCGTGCAGCTTCGGCGGCATCGGCGTCTTCGCCATCCCGAACTTCGCCCGCTTCTACCGCCACGTGCTCATCGGGAAGCGCTTCCCGCACCACGGCGCGGTGGCCTTCGCCCATTGCGCCCAGGCGCTCTTCGACGCCGTGCAACTGCTGGGCGTGAGCGACATCAACGTGCCGCTGCCGGAGACGATGTGGTATCCGGGTGAGAATCCCTTCGCCATGGCACAATTCGCAGCGGTGAAAGCGTAAATCATCTGATCATCCCGCCCCCGCTATTCCCGATACTTCGGGAATAGCGGGGGCGGGAGAACAATTAGGAGCATATCACAATGGCAAAATATGCGATTGGCCTGGATTTCGGCACCAATTCGGTGCGCGCATTGCTGGTCGATATCACCACCGGCGAAGAGATCGCCACCAGCGTGTATGAGTATCCCCATGGGCAGGCCGGCATTCTGCTGGATGAGCGCGACCCGGATGTCGCCCGCCAGCACCCCCAGGATTACCTGGATGGCACCCGCGAGGTGATCGTCTGCGTGCTGACGCAGGCGGCAGCCCGCCCAGGCTTCTCCGCGGACCAGGTGGTTGGCATCGGCGTCGATACCACCGGCTCCACGCCCATCCCGGTGGACGCCAACGGCACGCCGCTGGCACTGAAGCCGGAATTTGCGGACAATCTGGCGGCGATGGCCTATCTGTGGAAAGACCACACCGGCCATGCCGAAGCGATAGAGATCACCGCGCTGGCGGCGAAGATGCGCCCGCAATTCCTCACCAAGTGCGGCGGCACCTACAGCGCCGAGTGGTTCTGGGCGAAGATCCTCCGCTGCCTGCGCGCGGCGCCGGAAGTCTATGCCGCAGCCTACACCTGGGTCGAGCATGCCGATTGGCTGCCCGCCGTGCTCTGCGGCACCGACCATCCTGCCCAGCTCAAGCGCGGCATCTGCGCTGCCGGGCATAAAGCGATGTTCCACCCCGCCTGGGGCGGCTATCCGGATGAGGAGTTCCTCTCTGCGCTGGATGCGCGCCTGGTGAGCGTGCGCAAATCATTACCCGACGAAGCCTACCATGTCGGAGAGGCAGCCGGGACGTTGACCGCCGCCTGGGCGGAATGTACCGGCCTGCCGGCCGGCATCCCGGTTTCTGTCGGCGCCTTCGACGCCCACCTGGGCGGCGTCGGCTCCGGCATCGCCCCCGGCGTGCTGGTGAAGATTATCGGCACTTCCACCTGCGATATGATGGTGGCGCCACTGGCGGAAGAGCTGCCGGACATCCCGGGCCTGTGCGGCATCGTGCCCGAGTCCATCCTGCCCGGCTATTACGGCCTGGAGGCGGGCCAGTCGGCGGTCGGCGATATCTTCAACTGGTTTGTGAACGTGGTGCAGCCGGCCGGCATGGGGCACGTGGAGCTCACCGAGGCGGCGACACGCCTGCAGCCGGGCGAGAGCGGCCTGCTGGCGCTGGATTGGCATAACGGCAACCGTACCGTGCTCGTTGACCAGCGATTGACGGGCAGCGTTATCGGCCTCACCCTGCAGACCACCCCGGCGGAGCTGTATCGCGCCTGGGTTGAGGCGACCGCCTTCGGCGCGCGCGTCATCATGGAGCGCTTCGAGGAGTACGGCCGCACGGTGGAGCGGATCATCAATTGCGGCGGCATCTCCGCAAAGAACCCGCTGGCCATGCAGATCTATGCCGACATCATGGGACGACCGCTGGCCATCTCACGCAGCGCGCAAACCTGCGCGCTGGGCGCCGCCATCAGCGGTGCCGTGGCGGCAGGCGCCTACGCCTCGTTTGCCGATGCCATGGCGGCGATGACCGGCGTACAGCCGCAGGTCTTCACCCCCAATCCGGAGAACCAGCGGATCTATAATCAGCTCTTTGCCCTCTATCGCCGCGTGCACGATGCCTTCGGCGTGAAAGGCAGCCAGGACGACCTGGCTGACGTGATGAAGCAACTGCTGGCTATTCGCGATAAAGTCCGCAGTGGCGGCGTGATCGCGTAAACAGGCGCATGTGCGCGATGTAACACGGAGCCGCTGCCCAGCAGCGGCTCCGTTTGTCAACGGGCAATAATCCTGAATACAGATGACCCCATATATATAAGGTTGGTATTCCGCCTTTTCGTGTGCATCGAGGGATGGAGGTGCTTTTGGTACCGATATGTTGCAAATAGCCGGACCGCTAATTGAAGGAAAATTCGTCGAAAAGCGCAACAGATTTACCGCGGTTGTTGCACTGGAGAATAACCACGTTTTGGCACATTTACCGACGTCGAGTCGCATGCGGGAATTGCTCAGGCCTGGTGCGCGCGTGCTGCTGGCTAGTCGCCCGAATCCGGCGCGGGTGACCGCGCACAGCCTGATTATGGCCTTCACCGGAGAGGAGTTGGTTTCCGTGGATTCCGGCGTGCCGAACCGCCTGCTGGATATCGCCTTTCGCCAGCAATGGCTCCCCGAATTCGCCGGGTGGGAGTATGTGCGGCGCGAGGTATCGTTGGGACAGAGCCGCCTCGATTTCCTGCTGGCACAGACTGACTGGCGGTGTTGGGTTGAGGCGAAATCCGTCACGCTGGTGGAGCAGGGCAGAGCACTGTTTCCGGATGCACCGACACAACGTGGGACGCGCCATCTCCATGAACTGGCGAGAGCCCATGCGCAGGGTGAGCGCGCTGCGGTGGTATTCATCGTGCAGCGTGGTGACGCGGAAGTCTTCTCACCGAACCGGGCGACCGACCCGGAATTCGCCGCAGCATTAGGCGAAGTAATGCATCAAGGCATTGAGGTATTTGCCTATACCTGTCGCGTGAATCCGCAGCGCATCGAGATCGATCGACGCATCAGAATCCGTCTTTGAGCTGGAGTATTTACGCCACTTCAACGCAGCAATCGGTTACTGCTCGAGTTCCACCCGTTGCCGCGAGAGCATCTGCAGGTAGGCGATCATAAACTCGTCTAATTCCCCATCCAGCACAGCGAAGGCATTGCCGGTCTCATGCTCGGTACGGTGATCTTTCACCAGCGTGTAGGGCTGCAGGAAATAGGTGCGGATCTGGTTGCCGAAGGCGATATCGGATTTCACGCCTTGAATCTTCGCCATTTCCGCCTCCTGCTCCCGCCGTTGTTTCTCCAGCAGGCGCGCTTTCAGCACGCGCATGGCGCTGGCGCGGTTTTTGATCTGGCTGCGTTCATTCTGGCAGGTGACTACAATGCCGGTCGGGAGGTGGGTGATGCGGATCGCCGATTCGGTCTTGTTTACGTGCTGTCCACCTGCGCTGCTGGCACGGTAGGTATCGACCCGCAGGTCTTCTTCACGAATCTCGACATTCACGTCGTCCTCCACGTCCGGAATGACGCCGACGGAAGCAAAGGAAGTTTCACGACTGTTCTTCGCGTTGAAGGGCGAGAAGCGGATTAAGCGATGTGGGCCGCGTTCAGACTTGAGATACCCATAAACGTTGCTGCCTTGAATCTCGATGGTCATGGATTTCACGCCGGCCTGATCACCGGGCAGGGAATCGATGACGTCAGCCTGGAAGCCATGCCGCTCGGACCAGCGCAGGTACATGCGTCCCAGCATCTCCGCCCAGTCGCAGGCTTCCGTGCCGCCCGCGCCCGCGTTGATTTCGATAATGGCGTTGCTGGCATCATACGGATCGGCGAAGAGCGCTTCCGTCTGCAGGCGATCGAGCAACGCGCGGATCTCTTGTATGTTCTGTTCGATCTCCGTGGCACTCGCGGTATCTGCAGCTTCCTCGGCGAGCTCCGCTAAAACCAATGTATCTTCGGTCAACGAGGCCAGTCGGCGCCAGGGTTGCAGCTCATTGCGGCGGCGCGCCAGCTCGGACATCACCTGTTGGGCGGAATCCGGGTCGTCCCAGAGGTGGGGATCTTCCGAGCGCCGTTCGACTTCGTAGAACTTCTCTTCACGCGCGTCGATATTCAAACGGGCGCGCAGCGCATCGGCTTCATCTTGCAGGGTCGCAGCCTGGTTTTTGAGGTCAAATAGTTCAGTCATAGTAGTATCCTGTTGTAGTAGGAGAGTAGTATACCAGAATATGCCGGCGAGGTCATGGGGCAGCAATTTACAGTTCGGGCAAAATAATTTGAAAAAAGTGGCAAAAGGGGGTTGACAGGGTAGAGGCTGGTAGGTATACTTCACCTCGTTGTCCGGTCATGCCGACAACGAACCTTCAGGGAAGTGAAGAATTTTGAAAAAAGTTCTCCAAACCCCTTGACGAGATGACGAACTTTCGAGTATGATCTTCCTCGTCATTGGGAGTTCCCCGGAAATCGGGACTTTTGAAGAGGTTGCCCACCTACGGGTGTCGACCTCTTTTTATTGTGCCGAAAACGGGGTGCCTGATGTGGACCTTGACAACTGAACAGTGTTCGGACGCTTAAATGTGTGGGGCCGGATGAAGTTCCTTTCCAAAGGTACACCCTCACTGTTTGCAGTGAGTTAGTAATTTTCTTTTGGAGAGTTTGATCCTGG
>Ga0272448_1000083_pt1 | contig 129972 bp, 122 predicted proteins | sample YNPCB0191_FD_202220 | JGI IMG/M metagenome (GOLD analysis project Ga0272448, IMG submission 202220) | Hot spring sediment microbial communities from Yellowstone National Park, WY, United States - YNP-CB-019-1 | ecosystem: Environmental > Aquatic > Thermal springs > Hot (42-90C) > Sediment... | reverse complement strand
ACGACTTCAAAGTATATAAAGGTACCGAAATGTGTCTGATACAACGCGTTTTACAAGATCTGAGCCCCCTGTAAACGGGAAAATCAGGTAGGTTTATATAGGGAATTCACTGATTGGACAGGCTCATCCAGCGAAATGGTGATTTTCTAACGGACACAATCGATGAGAGGGGGGATACTTTCATTCCTCCCCGATTTTTCCCAAGTTACTTTTCTCGCATTAAGGAAAAAAAGGCGCTTTTCTTCAGATCAGGGTATCAGATATTTTTGCAAAGACTGCCGTGAAAATGCCTGGCATTGACCGGATCTCCTCCATCATTTCAGGCGTCACTTCCGAATCCACATTCAGGACCATGATTGCCTCTTCACCCGGCTTGATCCGCCCGACCTGCATGCCCGCAATGTTCACGTTTCCCTTCCCAAGGATTGTCGAGGCGCGTCCAATGACACCGGGTTTGTCAAGGTGCCGGGAGACAATCACGTAGCCTTCTGGGATCATGTCCATCGTGTATCCCCCGATGGCAACGATGCGGGAGCGGCCTTTCATGAAGACTGTTCCGCTCACCGTCTCTTCCATCGTGTCGGTCCTGACCTTTATCGTGACCAGGCTCTTGAATCCGCCTGAATCATGGGTGGTTGTCTCCGAAATGCTGATGCCCCTCTCCTTTGCGATAAGCTCAGCATTCACGATGTTGACAGGGACTTGGAGAATGGGGTCCAGGAGTCCCTTCAATGCCATCAGGGTTATGAATCGCGTGTTATTCCCAAGGGTTGCCAGTTCACCGCCATAGATGATCTCCACCTTTTCCATCCTTCCCGAGACGATCTGGGTCAGGAACCTCCCCATCTTTTCGGCAAGGATGGCAAAGGGTTCTATTGTCTCCGCATGTTCAGGGGGAACCATCGGTGCATTGACCACATACTTGGCAGTCCCCCCTTTCAGGACCGACAGGCACTGCTTTGCAATCGAGACTGCAACGTTCTTCTGGGCCTCTACCGTGCTTGCACCCAGGTGGGGTGTGACAATGACCTGGTCAAGATCAAGAAGGGGGGAATTCAGCGGGGGTTCCTCTTCGAAGACATCAAGGGCCGCTCCCGCAACCTTCCCTGATTTCAGACCATCATAAAGCGCTTTTTCGTCAATGATCCCACCCCGTGCACAGTTGATGATCCTGACGCCGTCCTTCATTGTCGCAATTGTTCTTGCATTCACCATGTGACGCGTCTCTTTGATCAGGGGCGTGTGCACCGTAATGATGTCGGCAACGCGGAAAAGTTCCTCGAGGGAGAGTGCTTCAACTCCTATCTGGGATGCCTTCTCCCTGCTGATGAAGGGATCATACCCCACGATGTGCATTCCCATGGCCTGGGCCCTCTTTGCCACTTCACGGCCTATCCTCCCCAGGCCTACGATTCCCAGAGTCTTTTCGTTCAGCTCCACCCCCATGAACTTGGATCTCTTCCATTCCTTCTTCTTGAGAGAAGAGTTCGCCTGGGGGATGTTGCGGGCCAGGGAGAGCATCATCGCCATCGTGTGTTCGGTGGCCGCAAGGGTGTTTCCCTCCGGGGCATTCGCCACGATTATCCCCTTCTTCGTGGCAGCCTCCATATCGATATTATCAACACCTGCTCCTGCCCTGCCAATGAACCGCAGTCTCTTTCCTGCTTCTATCACCCTTGCCGTGACCTCTGTACCACTGCGTACGAGGAGCGCATCATAACCGCCGATGATGGCTACCAGCTGATCCTCTGAAAGGCCGGTCTTCACGTCAACGGTGCATTCCCGTCGGAGAATTTCCAATCCTTCTTCGGCCAGTGGATCGCTGACCAGTATTTTGAAATCCGCCATAAAACCCACATACTATACTCCTGGTACATATTGAGGATTTTTATTTCGGGGAGGTTTTCCCGTCCGCAGTGATTCCATTGGATTGTTCTTTCACCATGGTGTGAGCAGCCGGAGGGAGGAACATATTAAACAGAGTGGGGCGCAGATTATAGTGGTGCGCGAATGAGAGAAATGCCTGATATTCTCTGGCTTGAGGAGATACGGAAAGAAGATATTTCTGCTGTCGGGGGGAAGGGTGCATCCCTTGGAGAGATGTCGGCAATCGGGCTTCCTGTCCCGCGGGCTTTTGTCGTCACCAGCCACGCATTCCGCCAGTTCCTGATAGAGAGCGGTCTTGAGAAGACACTTTTCACACAACTCGAACGGCTCGACGTCGAGAACAGTAGTGAGCTGGAAAAAGCTGCAGAGGGGGCAAAAAATGCCGTTCTGAAGGCAAAGATGCCCGCATCTATCAGGCAGAAGATCCGGGAGGCCTACCGGAAGATGGAAGACTCGCAGATGGTCGTTGCCGTCCGTTCCAGTGCCACTGCCGAGGACCTGCCTGATGCAAGCTTTGCAGGCCAGCAGGAGACATACCTCAATATTCGGGGGGAAAAGAACCTCCTTCTTGCAGTCCAGCGTTGTTGGGCATCACTCTATGGTGCCAGGGCAATTTATTACCGCGCAAAGCAGGGTTTTGACCATCGGAGCGTGAACATTGCAGTCGTGGTCCAGCAGCTTGTCAATTCTGAAAAGGCAGGTGTCATGTTCACTTCCCACCCCGTCACAGGCGAAGATGTCTCGATCATCGAAGGATCGTGGGGGCTGGGTGAGGCAGTCGTCTCCGGTTCCGTCTCGCCAGACAAATACGTCTTTGACATGCGTACCGGGAAAGTCATCGACCGTCTCATTGCGAACAAGCGCGTCCAGATCGTTTCCGACGGGGACAACGGGACCAGGACAGTTGAAGTCCCGAGGCACCTGCAGGACGCCCCTGTCCTTTCGGACGACGAGGTGGCACGACTGGCAAAATTCGGAAAGATCGCCGAGAACCACTACGGGGTTCCCCAGGACGTGGAATGGGCAATAGTCGGCGAAAACATCTACATCCTCCAGTCCCGTCCCATCACAACCATCCGGGCAGGAAAAACCGAGGACTCCTTGCGGGCTGAAGGGACAGGGAAGATTATCCTCCAGGGCCAGGGGGCATCCCCCGGCATAGCAAGTGGCAAGGTCGTGATCATCCAGGATGCCAGGGATGCAGGGTTGGTCAAGGACGGCGATATCCTCGTCACACGGATGACAAACCCGGACATGGTCCCTGCCATGCGCCGCGTTGCTGCAATAGTAACGGACGAGGGGGGGATGACCTGCCACGCAGCCATCGTGAGCCGTGAACTCGGGACACCCGCGGTGGTGGGGACGAAGACTGCAACGCAGGTATTGAAACCGGGACAGATAATCACGGTAGACGGGGAAAAAGGTCTCATTTACGAGGGTGCACTCGAAGTCCCCCGTGAAAAAACCCCTGCCAGTGTACCATCCCCTGCACCGATCATTACGGCAACGAGTGTCAAGGTTAATGTCTCGATGCCGGAGGCTGCAGCCCGTGCCGCCGCGACAGGGGCTGATGGTGTCGGGCTCCTCCGCATCGAACACCTCATCCTCGGCCTGAACAAGACCCCAGGGTGGTTCATAGCCCAAGGTCGCGAAGAGGAGTTTATCCAGGAGTTGTATACAGGGATCAAGCAAGTTCTGGATGCCTTCTATGGAAAACCGGTCTGGGTCAGGACACTTGATGCCCCCACCGACGAGTTCCGGAACATGGCTGGCGGTCAGGACGAGCCCATTGAACACAACCCGATGCTCGGGTGGAGGGGCATTCGCAGGGATCTCCAGAGCCCGGACCAGTTCCGCCTCCAGGTCGAGGCATTCAAGAGGCTCTGGGAACAGGGATACGATAACCTCGGTATCATGTTCCCCATGGTCTCCCATCCGTCAGAATTTATCAAGGCCCGCGAGATGATGAGGGGGTGGGGTGTTGACGTCGAAAAGGTCACGCTCGGTGTCATGATCGAGATCCCAAGCAGTGCCATCCTCATCGAGGATTTCATCAGGGCAGGTATCAGGTTTGCCTCCTTTGGGACAAACGATCTCATCCAGTATACCCTGGCAATCGATCGCAACAACCAGAACGTCGCCTGGATGTACCAGCCTACCCACCCCGCTGTCCTTGCATTGATAGACTCGGCCATCCAGTGCTGCCGGAGACACTGCGTTGAAGTCTCCATCTGCGGGCAGGCAGGTTCCGAACCCCCCATGGTCAAGTGGCTCGTCGAGCATGGGATCACCAGCGTCTCGGCAAACATTGATGCAATCGCAAAGATACGCGAGACTGTCGCCAGGACAGAGAAACAGATCCTCCTGGAGAGTGCGAGAAAGCAGAATGCGAGAGAAAGGTCAGCCTGAAGACCTCCTCTTTTCCTTCCTCCAAGAAAAGCGAAGGCAGGACATAAACCACAATTACATATTAAGCTCGATGTGCACCGTCCCGCATCCGGTGGCGGTACGGGCACACGTGCTCTTCATGGAGACGAATCTCGGTGACCCTGGTCTTTTCCCCGGCACGTCATCACTCGAGGCCCTCCTCGTTGAGAGGATTGGGTCATTGTTTCACCTCCCCGGCGCGTGTGGGTATGCGACATCCGGCGGGACCGAGTCAAACATCCAGGCCCTCAGGATCGCCAAATGCCTCTCCCGCCTTTCGAGGCCCAACGTTATCGTGCCCGAATCGGCACATTTCTCTTTCCAAAAGGCGTGTGACATCCTTGGACTGGAAATGAGGACAGCCCCCCTTGACAGCGGGTACCGGATGGATGCCGGAGAAGTCCCCTCACTCATTGATCAGAATACGTGTGCCATCGTCGGAGTCGCAGGCACAACAGAGTACGGTGTGGTTGACCCCATCGGGGCTCTCTCTGATATCGCCCTCGACCATGATATCTTCCTCCATGTCGATGCTGCGTTCGGGGGGATGGTTCTTCCTTTCATGGAGGCTTGCCCCTCTTTTGACTTTTCTTTGCCGGGAGTAAGCAGCATCGCTGTCGATCCCCACAAGATGGGGATGAGCACCATCCCTGCCGGCGTCATCCTCGTGAGAGACAGGGAGTTCCTCTCCTCTCTCTCGGTCGATACGCCTTACCTCTCGGTGAAACAGGAGTTTACACTTTCTGGAACACGCCCGGGAGGTTCCGTCGTCGGAGCCCTTGCCGTCCTCGAATACCTTGGACGGGAGGGAATGGCGGACATCGTTGCCGGGTGCATGAAGAACACGTGGCGGTTGATCGATGGCATGGAGGCATTTGGAATTTCCCGTGCAACAACGCCCGACGTAAACGTTGCAACGTTTGAGCCCGCCCGTGTCCCACCCCCCTGGCGGGTCTCGTGGACGCGAAAGGGACACATGCGCATCGTCTGCATGCCCCATGTCCATGCCAGCATCATTGAAACATTCCTGAAGGATATCGGTGATTCCAATGCTTGAGAGACTTATAAAATCCCTTGAAGAGGCTCCCCTCGTCCGGAGGGGCGAGTATAATTATTTCATCCACCCGATCACGGATGGGGTCCCGCAGGTCGAGGCCTCCCTGCTCCGGGAGGTATGCATGGCCATGATCAAGGTCCTTGACCTTGATGGTATCGACCGCATCATTGCTGCTGAAGCGATGGGCATTCCCATTGGGGCTGCCATCTCGATGGTCACCGACATACCGATGAATATTGTCAGAAAAAGGGAATACAGGCTGCCTGGGGAGATAGCGGTGCACCAGGCAACAGGTTATTCGAAAGGTCAACTCTTTCTCAATGGGGTGAAACGTGGTGACAGTGTTGTAATCGTTGACGATGTGATTAGCACAGGTGGGACGACGCGGGCCCTCCTCTGGGCCCTGGACAGGGCGGGTGCCGAGGTAAAAGACATCTGCTTTGTGATCCGGAGGGGAGATCCCGACATCGGCCGGGAGTACAAGGCACTGGTCCACGTGGAAGTGACTGACAGGGTGCGTGTAATTGACAGACTCCTATAACCTTGCCAGAAAGCTCCATTCCCTCCATGCACGAACCGTTGCATTGCAGTTCCCGGAGGGCCTGAAAAGGAAAGCCCCCACGTTGGCCTCTTTTCTCAGGGAGGAAGGCTTTTCTGTCATCGTAAGCGGTGACCCCTGCTATGGGGCCTGTGACCTCGCCCTCGATACCCTCCGCCATGCCGATGTCCTGGTCCATTTTGGTCACACGCCTCTGGGGACCGGGGATCCACGGGTCATTTATGAACCCTATTCCATTGATTTTGATCCTGCGGTCATCCTGAATGTACTCCCCTCCCTTGAATCGCAGACCATTGGACTGGTCACGACGGCCCAGCACGTTCACCTTGTTCCTGCTATGGTTGCTGAACTGGCGAAGGCCGGAATCACGGCAAGGACCCGGCAAGGGTCACGCGGGTGCGGGGAAGGACAGGTACTTGGGTGTGCGTTTGGTGCTGCCCGTATCCCGGAAGTCACCGAGATCCTCTTTGTCGGGACGGGGATTTTTCACGCTCTTGGCGTGCACCTGGCAACCGGGAAAAGGGTTATCGCACTCGATCCCCTCACCGGTTCAGTCGTGGCGGTGAATGCCGAGAGGTTTCTGCGGCAGCGGCATGCCCTCATCGAGAAAGCTCGTTCTGCTGAGATATACGGGCTGATCGTCAGCTCAAAGAGCGGACAGGAGAGGTACAAGGCTGCCAAGGACATGGCAGAGAGATACAGAAACGCAATCGTCATCATGGTTCGGGAAGTATGTCCTGATGAACTCCTGAACCTGGGCTTTCCCGCATACGTGAACTTTGCCTGTCCACGACTGGCCTATGACGACCAGTCCCGGTTCCCCGCCCCGCTCCTGACACCACAGGAATTTCAAATCCTCCTGGGGGAGAGGGAATTTTCCGGTTATACCATCGATGAAATGGAATGAGGAGGATGAGACTAAAGCAGCTCGAGATGCAGCTTGCCGGCCTCGAAACATTCGATGAACCATCTCCATCACGGGAACAGTATCCTACTCCCCCGGATCTTGCCGCGCGACTCCTCTACCACGCTTTCATGAGGGGGGATATCGAAGGAAAGAGCGTCTGCGATCTTGGAAGTGGGACTGGCGTCCTGGCAATTGGTGCAGCCCTCCTCGGGGCCTCGCCAGTCACAGGTGTGGAAGTCGACCCGCGCGCAATCAGGATCGCCTCAAGGAATGCAGTGAGGAGGCGGGTGTCCGTGCGGTTCATTGAGGGTGACCTCGACGACCCAGCCCTCCCCTCGAAGGTGGGACCTCATGACACGGTTGTCATGAACCCGCCGTTCGGAGCGCAGAACCCGCATGCCGACAGGATCTTTCTGGACAAGGCCCTTGAAATCGCACCAGTTTTCTACTCTGTTCTCAACCGCGGGAGCCGCGATTTTCTCACCCGGTACATCCAGGACAGGGCGCATATCGTGGAGACGGTGCAGGCTGTATTGTCATTGAAAAGGACATTTTCCTTTCACAGGAAGGACAAGGTAGACATCCCGGTCGAGATAGTCATCGTGAGGCGCACCAGCTTTTGATATCGCGACCCCCTGTGTCCTGTTCCTTCTTTGCTACCGGGGTTCGGGATTCGCTGTGTGGCCATCCCCCCTTTCTGCTATACCGGAAAAAACAGATTTGCTACCACCTCCAGCGGAAAGACGAGATCTTCAGGGCTTTTCGGATCCGGCGCATGGCCATCACCCAGAGGAGAGGCAGCAATCCAAGGACAAGGAGGGCAAAACCGATATCTGACAGGAGGAGGAGGAGATTAAAGAGTGCATGCGCCCCGATTGCAAGCCCAAGGCCCCAGAGGACAACATGATCCTCGTTTGAAGCGGCAAGGACCTTTGATACCCCGAGGGCCGACCCCCACATCACAGAGAAGAGGACATGCCCGGGGACCGAGAGGAGTCCCCTGACAATGGCAGTCTCAAGGGCAAAAACCAACGACTGGTCCAGTGCCGAGAAAATATACAGGGCGTTTTCAACTGTCGCAAAACCAAGGCCGGCCGCTGCGGCGTAGACAATCCCATCCACAGGTTCATCAAAGACGCGGGTCCTCAATACCGTCTTTTTGACCACCCAGAACTTTGCAAGTTCCTCGCATACCGGGGCGGCCACGACGGTCCCAAGGATGCTCCCAAAAAACAGGTCCAGACCACTCTCAAGGACGCCGACGGGAAACGTGACTGCAGCGCCCAGGAGAAAGACGAGGGCTATCCAGGCAGGGGGCTCAGGGTCATAGATGTCTTTTCTGTAAAAGTACAGGAGCCAGAAGAGTCCGGGGGCAAGGGCAAGCATGAGAACAAGAAGGATTTCCATGATATGGTCCCGGTCTTTCCGGTATCCGGGGGCAGCGCTACCTCCCTAACGGTGTATTTGATTATTCATATCCACTGTCTCTTCCTGAAATACAAGAGCATGATTGCGACAATGAGTATCATCACTCCCCAGACGGTGTAATACCCGTATTCCCACGTCAGTTCCGGCATGTACTGGAAATTCATCCCGTAAACCCCTGCAACAAACGTGAGCGGAATGAATATGGTTGCGATGAGGGTCAGGACCTTCATAATCTCGTTCATCCGGAAGGAGAGGCTCGAGAGGTAGATATCAATCATGCCGGACACCATCTCCCGGATTGTCTCGAGTGTATCCATGACCTGGATGACGTGGTCATACACGTCCCGCAGGTAAATCCGGGTGCTGTCCTTGACCAGCGGTGAGTCCGACCTCTCGAGGCCGCTGATGACTTCCCGCAGGGGCCAGACAGACTTTCGGAGCGTTATCATCTTCTTCTTGAGTGCCGTAATCTTCTGGAGCAGGGCAGGAGTTGCATTCCGTACGAGCTCCTCTTCGAGGTCTTCGACGGCTTCTTCCACGTGTTCGATGACGAGGAAGTAGTGGTCCACGATGTCATCGATGAGGGCGTAGCCGAGGTAATCGGGTCCAAACTTGCGTATTCGCCCTTCCTTCCGTATTCTCTCCCTCACCGGGTCAAAAACGTCTCCTCCTGTGTCCTCCTGGAACGTAAGCAGAAAATTGGGGCCGATAATGAGGCTGACATGTTCTACCAGGATCTCCTTTTTCTCTCCCACGAGCCGGATCATCTTCAGGTTCACGTAGATGTAATTATCGAGATCCTCAAATTTTGGACGCTGGTCGGTATTCAGGATGTCCTCGAGGATGAGGGGGTGGATACTGTAATGGTTCCCGAGCTTTTCGATCACTTCCGTGTTCTCGAGGCCGTCGATGTTAATCCACGTGACCGTCCCGGTATCCCGGAAGGGATAACATTCCTCGACGCTGGAGACCTGTTTCTCTGAAAAATGTGTTGCGTCATAGTCGATGACAGTGATACGCACGGGACCTTTCGTGTGCTTGCCATCCACTGCGAGGGTCCCGGGTGAGAGCCCGGGACGGATTGGTATTTTTCGGCGACGGGACATGGAAAATAACCGGGAGTAAGACTTCCTGCCTGTACCATGGTGTGACGTTTCCCCTATTTGACATCTCCGGGAGATTGGCTGATTGAATTGGGGGGCAAATTCCGACCGTGATAAACAAGTGATCCAAAAGTTCAAGATTAATCCACACCCCCGCTTCTCACGTGCTCCCATGCTCCTGGCGTTCCTCCTCTTCATCGCCGGTCTCATCCTCCTCGTGAAAGGTGCGGATATCGCGGTGGACGGTGCAAAGGACGTGGCCCTGGGAATGGGCCTCTCACCCCTCTTTATCGGGACGACTATCATCGCATTCGGGACCTCGCTCCCGGAACTTGTGGTGACTACGGAGGCCTTCAGCCTGGGAAACTACGGTATCGGGATGGGGAACATCATAGGGAGTAATATCGCAAACATCGCCCTCATTCTCGGGATATGTGCAGTGGTGAGGCCTGACGCAATTGCCCGCGAATCGTGGAAGGGGGATGTCCGGCGGGACATGGTACTCATGATCCTTGCAACAGGCCTTTTCATTCTCTTCTCCCTGCGCTCAACGCTGGATACCGTCGCGGGAATCGTATTTCTCAGTAGTTTCTCCTTGATACTCATCCTTCTTTCCCGGTCAGGTAATAAGCCGGATCCTGTCACCTGCACTCCCAAATCCCAGAAATATTCCCTTGCCATGACTGTACTTGGGCTTTTTCTGGTCATCGCAGGGTCCCACCTGCTCCTTGGAAGTGCAGTAGCTATCGCACGCGTCTTTTCAGTACCCGAGTTTTTCATCGGCTTTACGCTGGTCGCGGTCGGGACGTCTCTCCCGGAACTCGCGACGTCCGTTGCCGCAACACTCAAGGGGAGCCTTGATATTGCGGTTGGAAACGTCCTGGGGAGCAACATTTTCAATCTCACCTTTATCCTCGGTCTCAATTCCCTCCTTTTTGTGATCCCCGTTACGTTTGCCGCGGACCTCGTCATGCTCCTTGTTTTTTCGCTTGCCGTTCTCATCCTGGTTTACCCGAGGACTGCTGTAACACGGGGGTGGGGTGTCCTGATGCTCGGGGCCTACGCGGGTTGCGTCATGGTGTCCTTTCATCTCCCCGGATAGGGGTAAAATGTCCCCGCGGGGAACGTGGTTTTTTTTCCCCATCTCACCTCTTTTCCGGTACCTTCCCGCAGATATGGGCATTGCGGGATCTTCACCGGCCGGAAATCATCCTCATCCAGGATGCACTACCCTTTCCCCGGAAAGCACCCCCCAAATCCCATTCGTAAAAAAAACCACATGATTCTCTCCGAGACACACGGATACAAAATGAACTGGAGACTCCCCTGTTCCGGCAGTCTCCCCAGTGACAGCCCCCTGGTCCAATCGCTGTTTCCCAAATCAGGGAGAAAAAGAATATATTTTTTTATTTTTTCATGATAACTTTGTGATTGGCAGGATCGACGGCGTAATTTTTCGGGTCGTTCAGGAGGTCAAGGGCGTTTATCTTCATGTCAATCAGCTCATTGTAATTGAAAGTCTCAAATTTTTCCTTTCCCTTCTCTCCATAGTAACATGCAATACCGTTTTCCATTCTCCGTGTTGCAACGATGTCTTTCATAGAGAAACGGTATTTTCACGGGGGGGTAATGAAGGTTTGCCCGCAAATAAAGGGGAATACACTCCCGGAGCCCCCGGTGGAATCTTTCCTCTCCCACCCCTTTCCCGCGGGAATTCAACCGAGACCGACATCCAGGGCCATCATGGCGAGGAAACCGACGAGGAAACCAAAAAGAGCATAACTTTCGAGGTCATGCTGGAGCGCCTCGGGCATCACCTCCTCGATAACCACGAATATCATCGCACCGGCAGCAAATGCGAGGGCAAACGGGAGGAGCGAACGGGCAAAGAAAACGACCGCAGCTCCCGCAATTGCCGCAACCGGTTCGACTGCAGCGGACAACTGCCCGTAAAAGAAACTCAGTTTTCGTGAGATCCCTTCACGGAAAAGCGGGTGTGCAACAGCAACACCCTCTGGAAAGTTCTGGATAGCGATCCCCATTGTCAGGGCAATAGCGCCTGCAAGTGTTGCTTCCGGAATTCCTGCTGCTGCGCCCCCAAATGCAACCCCTATAGCAAGGCCCTCGGGAATGTTGTGGATGGTAATGGCAAGGACGAGCAGGGTGGCCCGCTCAAGGTGCGACGGTGTGCCTTCTGCCCTGTTCGTGGGAAAACCTATATGGAGGTGAGGGATGACCCGATCAAGGACCATCAAAAACGCCCATCCCGCTGCGAATCCAGCGGCTGGGGGGGCCCAGGAGAAGTATCCCAGTCCTGCTGTCATCTCGAGTGCCGGCAGCAGAAGGGACCAGAAGCTGGCTGCAATCATTACGCCCCCGGCAAAACCAAGCATGCCGTCGAGGAGGCGCTGGGAAAAACCCCGGGCCAGGAATACTGTTGCCGCTCCGAGGAGAGTCACGGACCACGTCAGACACCCGGCAACGAGTGCCTGCTGGATAGGGTCAAGTGCTGCAAAGGTATCCAACACGTCTGATCATACCTGTTCCCCGTGAGGAAAAATGGCTGCCGGTTGCGCAGCCTCATTTACGCTTTCTCCCCCACTCACCCGAAAAGAAGACCGGGAGGAACTTGCGAGGTAAACAACGTGAACTACTGTAGGAGAACCATTTTTCAGACCAAAGGGGAAGATTCCTTCCCCCACTCACCGCAGAAACTTTGACACGAACGGTGATGTCTCACCGCGACGCATGAAGTGACCGGACGGCCCCTCTCCCAGGAACTCGGAGAACCATGATTCGTGCTCGATCTCCTCGTTGAGAATGGAGAGTGCCAGGTCATACGTCCGGTGGTCCTTTCCCGACGTGATAGTGCAGATGTGCGTGTACTGGCGGACTGCACACCGTTCTGCCTCGACAAGGACCGAGAGCATCGATTTAACATCGCGGGGATCCTTTGGTAACCGGGCGGGAGGACACCCCGAGAGGTTATGGAAGTCCACCATGTTCTCCGGGAGCTTGCCCCCAAGTTCGTAAATCCGGGGAACGAGTGCTTCGAAGTGATTGCGGTCTTCGATCCTGGCGACCTCTGCGATCTCCTTGATCCCTTCCCCGTCGAGGTCGATGAGGTTGACCAGGAGGATTGTATAGTAATAGAATGTCGTCAGCTCTGCTGCAGCATTTTTTACAAGGAGATCGACGAGTTCATTGAGATTTATTCCCGCTTTCCTGACCATTTCCTGTGTTACTTTTGCCATTTTTCTCACCCTCTTGGCATTGGTTAATTTTTATAAGTCACATAAAAATGTCTGGATTGGAGGAGAAGGCGATTCATTTTCCCTGGAAAAATGCGGGGTCTCTGGTTCACGGGTCTTATCGCGGTCCTCTGCTGCATCATGGAACAAGATTTATTCCTCCCCGAGGGGAGGTCTGACCATGGAGGTCTTTGTCGGGACAAGCGGCTGGTCTTATGACTGGAACGAGGGGGGAAACCTTGACTGGTATATCCAGCACGCCGGCCTGAATGCGGTCGAGCTGAACGCAAGTTTTTACCGGTTCCCTTTCAGGAACCAGATCCTGGGCTGGTCACGGAAGGGTCGCGGGCTTGCATGGGCCGTCAAGGTCCACCGGGGTATCACCCATACCCACCGGTTCAACGAGGCGGCCAGCGAGCTCTGGAAAAGGTTCCACGAAGCGTTCATCCCGCTTGACCCTTTGACAGATTTCTACCTCTTCCAGGCACATCCCCGTTTTGCCGACACGGGTATCCTCCGCCGGTTTGCAGAATCCTGTGGTCTGGGGCCGCGGTTTGCTCTCGAGATCAGGAACCCGGAACTTCTTAAAAATGACCCTCTCTGCAGGGGCCTGCAGGAGTATGTGACCCTCGTCTCAGTGGATTCCCCTGTTGTCCGGAACAGGATATTCCCTGGAGAGAGGATCTACCTCCGGATGCACGGGAGGAGAGACTGGTACAGCCATTATTATACCGATGATGAATTGCATGAGACTGCCCACGCAATCCGGGATACTTCGCCCGAGATTGTCTATGTATTCTTTAATAATGACCACGCGATGCTCGAGAATGGAAGAAGGATGATGAGTATCCTGTCCCATTATTAGAATTTTTCCAGAGGGGGGACTCCACGAGTGGAGAGAGGCAGTGCATTTTTTGTACTAATAGAGAAACAGCTGGAGATTTTTTAACCAGAATAATGGAGAAATCCCACGAAGACCAGGGGACTTTCTGGCATTACAACCAATCTTTTTCCCGGGTTGGTACACTTCCGATTAAATGAAGTCTCCCGTGGCAGTCAAGAGATAGAAAAGTGCAGAATGATCTCCCTATCCGATGAGACCCTCCCCATACTCAATCATGGTCCGGAGTGTCTTTAAACGTGCATAGTACTTCTCATCTGACTCTACTACCGTCCATGGCGCATACCTGGTATGTGTCCGGGAAAGCATCTCATCAACCGCCTCTTCGTATGCGTCCCATTTTTCCCGGTTTCTCCAGTCATCTTCCGTGATCTTCCATTGCTTGAGGGGGTCTTTCTGCCGGTCAATGAACCGACGGTACTGTTCATCCTTGCTGATCTCGAGCCAGAACTTGATGAGACCCCCGCCGTTCTCCACGAAAGACTCTTCCATTTCATTGATTTCCAAAAAAGCCCTTTTCCATTCATCATTGCGGCAAAATCCTTCGACACGTTCGACGAGAACACGTCCGTACCAACTCCTGTCAAAGATGGTAATATGCCCGGCAGGTGGGAACCTCCGGTAGAATCTCCAGAGATAATGGTGGTCCAGTTCTGTCCTGTCCGGCCGGGAAACCGGAACGACATCGTATCCCCGGGGATTCATGGGGTGGACGAGCCTCATGATATTTCCGCCCTTTCCTGCAGCGTCCCATCCTTCGTACACAATGATGAGCGGGATCTTCCGCTTATAAAGCATGTATTGTGTATCCCGTACTTTGTCCTGGTATTCCTGGAGCAGGGCTTCGTATTCAGGACGCGAATATTTCAAGGGTGGCCTTGATTCTCTTTTTACAGGGCTGCGTGGTGGCTTTTTTATCTTTATGTCTGCCTTTTTTTCCCCGTTCACCTTTCTCTCGGAAAGTACTGTTTCCAGTGTCCTGATAACCGTGGAGTAGACCTTTACCCGGGTGTAATTGGGATCGGTCGCGCCTATCACTATCCACGGGGCATTGGGAGTGTCAGTTTCCCTGATATACTCCTCGATGACCGGGAGGTACTCATCGTAATGCCGGTGGAAGTCCCAGTCCCCCTGGGTGATCATCCATGACGTCAGTGCACTCCTTTCCCTTTCTTTAAGCCGTTTTTTCTGCTCTTCCTTGCTGATATGGAGGAAAAACTTGAGGAGAACCGTGCCATCATCCGTCAGCTGCCGCTCGAAAGTCCTAATATCGGATATCGAACGTTTTATCCGTGACTGCCAGGAGATCCCGGATACCTGTTCCGCAAGGGAACGGGAGTACCAGCTACGGGCGAATATCGCTATTCGCCCCTTTGCCGGGGTTCTTGTCCAGAATCTCCACATTAAAGGCCTGGATCTCTCCTCGTCCCGAGGAGAACCGATGGAATGCAAGGCAAATCCTCTCGGATCAAGGTAGCGTATGAGCTCGCTGACAACCATGGTGATACCCGAGGCATTCCACCCTTCCACAACAATGACCAGAGGAATATGCCCGTCCCAAAAAGCCCTCTGAAGAATCCCCAGCTTATCATAAAGGGGAGTCATTTTCTTTTTGTATTCTTTTTCACCAATAACCTGTGAAAGGTCAATTTTTTCAAGCATGGTTCTCCAAGCGTATGCAATTCGGTATCAATTCTCAAGCCAAAAAGATTCGGATTTTTCCCGCCTACCCTCGACATGCCAGTGAGATGGGATGAAGAGATCTGATGGCGGATATCACAGGGTATCGTGCAAATGTCCTTTTGCATGAGATCAGGAACGTAAAAAGTACTCCGCGACTTTCCAAAAGCGCTGTTGAACCGCTTTGTCATAGGTCAAAGGAGATGAGGGACAGGGATGAAAGCTCTCCTCGAAATACTTACCTGTCAGGCCTGCAACGTCAGGGGAAAGAGCTAAAAATGCAGGGATCTTTGCCCCTTCAGCCGGGGGTTTCCCCCGGATCCCCGGGAACCCTGCACGGAGCATCTTGGTTGCAACGACTCCGGGATGGACGCAGTTTACAGTCACCCCCCTGGCAGCAGTCCTGTCTGCGAGCATGTACGTGAACGTGATATCGGCGAACTTGGAAAGGGCATAGGCGTCGAAAGGATCATAGCGTCTCTCTCCCTGGAGGTTGTCCCAGTCAATCTGCCGCACGTCCCGGTGCGCAATGGAGGCAACATTCACCACACGGGACGGTGAGCCCTTCTCCAGGAGGGGGAGGAGTCCGTGCGTGAGGATGAAGGGGGCGATGTAGTTGACTGCAAACATCCTCTCGATGTTATCGGTGGTCAGGACCCGGTTTTTCTCATAGGTGCCTGCATTGTTGATGAGCACGGACAGATGGTTGTACCGGGACGTGATCTCGCCTGCCATGCGCCTGACCTCGTCCAGAACCGCAAAATCGGCAATGACGAGATCGAGGTTCCGGTTCCACACAAGTCCTTTTATCTCCTTTAAAACCTCCCTGCCCTTTGTTTCATCCCTGCCGTGGACGATGACTTCAGTGTCCTCTCCGGCAAGAATCCGGGCTGTCGCTTTTCCAATCCCATCCGTGGAGCCGGTGATTAATACGACCGGTTTTGGCATGACCGGTTGTTTGGTGTCAGGGTGAATGAAGGTTATGCTGCCTTCCGTGCAGACATTGCCACGAAGGCAAAGTCAACAAACCCGTTTTCCGGGTCTGTCCGAATAAGCCTGACCCTGACCTTGTTGCCCACGGAGAGTCCTTTCTCCCCTTCCACAACCCTTCCTTCTGCCGGGGGATCAAGGAGGCGGACATAGGTGCCTTTTTCGGCGGCACCTGTCACAATTGCCTCGAAAGTCTGACCGGTGCGGTCGGCAAGGAGGACGGCAGCGGCCACCTTTCGCATAAAACGGGCGGCTTTCTCGGATGCCTTGTCCCGGTCGGTCAGGTGCACGGCCAGCCGGGCCAGCTCGTGCGGTGTATAGGGCATGGGCTCCCGGTCGAGGACAGCCTTCAGGAGCCGCTGGTTGATGATGTCCACGTAACGCCGGTTCGGTGCAGTGGAGTGTGTGTAGTCGAGCACTGCCAGCGCAAAGTGCCCGATGGGCGTGTCACCCGGCACAAAAGGTACATATTCCCCTGGTCCCATCAGCTTCACGACTGTCAGCGAGAGGTCCGGGAACCGTTCCGGGTCAGCACGTCTCCTCTGGTCAAGAAACCTTGCTAAAGCCTTTGAATCAGGTTCCGGTGGCAACCGGAACCCAAACTCTTCAGCGGTTCTGACGATCCCATCCCAGTTCTTTGGCACCCGAACAACCCGCTGGACCATGGGGACGTGGGCAGCACCAAGGACGTGCACCATCGTCCCGTTTGCAGCTACCATGAACTCCTCGATCAGCTGCCTGGCGGCGTTCTGTTCCCGGACGACAAGCCCCCGCACTTCTCCCGCCCTCATGACAGGTTCTGCCTCGATTGTCTCGAGATCGAGCGCGCCCTGGTCCATGCGGTGAGACCGTAATCGCCGTGAGACTTCTGCCTGGAGCCTGATCTGTTCCTCGAGCCCGGGAACACCCGAGACCCCGGCCGGAGTGGATGCCTTCTTCTCCAGCCAGTCCCCGACCTCCTCGTACACGAGCTTGGCATGGTTCCTCACAATTGCACGAAAGATAGTCCCATGCTTCACACTGCCGTCGGGAAGGACAGTATACTCGATGACGACTGCCCGCCGGTCCCTGCCGGGAAGGAGGGAGGAGATCCCCTTTGAGAGGCGGTCAGGAAGCATGGGGAACGTCTCTATCCCCAGGTAGACAGATGTCCCATTGAAAGCCGCATGCCGGTCAGTATTCGAACCCAGCTTGACGAAGTGGTCAACATCAGCAATGGCAACGAGGACGCGTATCTCTCCATTGGACCGGGTTTCACAATACTCGACCTGGTCAAGGTCCTCTGAATCGCTGTTGTCGATCGAGGACCAGGGGAGAGAACGAAAGTCACGGATGTCTCCGGCCGGCTCGATGGAGGACTCCTCCGGCAGCCTGTTGACCTCGCGGATTACCTTTGGAGGAAAATCGGGCTCAAATCCATACTTTTCCATTGCCTGGCGGGCAAGCAGCTTCAGGTTGATGCGGCGATCTTTCATGCAGTTCATGAGAAGTAAGTCCGGTGACATAAATAAACCTCGGAAAGGTGCCCATTCCCGGGAAAAGGAACGATAGAAAGTCGACTCTTTCTCCCTGGAAAAAAAGGATTTTTCATGCCAGGACAGGGTTGCTGACCCTGCCCAAAAAGAAAATTGCCCCGCTCTTTTTGTCCTGGATGAGAACTATAAACGGGTGATCGGCCCTGAAAACCGGTATACCTTCTGCAGGGTGAAAATCGCCCTTCCCCAGGATGACCGCGGTTGCCGAAGCTGCTTCGGTCCCCTCCTCGTTCACCTCTACGAAGGCCTGGTGGATGACGTTTGTAATGAAGAGACCTCCCCTCCCGTCCATTCCGGAAAAATCGGCACCGGGTGTGAAGGCAAGGGGCATCCCCATCGACGAGAGCACCCGGGGGAGGAAGTATTTCGTCTCGAAAGAGAACCGCGGGATGTAGACTTGTACCCGTTGCTCCACGAGGCGGCTTTGGATATCCTGGGTGAGATCGATATCAAAGGATCGCTCGACCGCTGCAAGAGAATCATCTTTAGGGAGGATGAGAAGCATGGAGATGTCCCGGTCCCCACCAGACTCGTAGGGTAATGATAGTGCCTGGAATGTGCCTGTCTCCATGTATCCAAACGTCGCGTTCTCGTCTGTCCGCTGCATCATCGGGACCTGTACGGTTGAACCATCGCCCGTCCGGAACGCTGCATCTTTCGTCTCCTCCGTCTCAAACTGTTTCTTCCAGGTTCCCTTGAAATAGATGGCATTTGTGATTACCAGGCAGGTAGTGGGATCGATGACTCCCCTTGGCAGGAGGTCCCGGATGCGGTTCTCTGTCTCTCCCTCTACCCACCTGTTTATCATGACCCGCGCATCCTCGGGTGCATTCACGAAGTCGAGGTTTGTTATCCTCGCCCCGTAATACCTTTCCGCGGTCTCTCTGTAGTCCGGGAGAAACGCGTATGTCTTCTCTGCCCAGAGGGCGTTTGCGGTCCGGAGCGTCGACGTATTTGATTCCCTGTTGTTCTGTGCAATGAGATCGGAATAGCCGTACCGGAGAATTGACGTGTTGTCCGGGAAATGGAAGACTGCCCTGATCTCATCCGCGGTATGCCCCCTCGCCCCTTCGTACGTGATGGCAAGGGCCGTTGAGATGGAAAAAGGCGAGAAGAAGATGTTACCATCGCCGTATTCCGGGTCGCGTGCCAGTTGGTGATACAAATCCAGGGCAAACCGGTTGTTTGCATCAACTACTTTATCAAAAGAGGGAGGGTTCTCTTGTATTCCGGGTTGCAAAACAGGTGTCTGACGTAGGCCGAAGTGCCCGGATTGCCCACCATCAGTGCACCCCGCAAGAAAGAGCATAATCATAATGAGGAAAGTCAGCAGGGGAACGGTCATTCTCTTCATGGGTGAGATTTTGGTATAAGGTAATGTAAATCTGGCGCAGCGCTGGATACGGTATCTCTGAAGGTTTATCTCTTTCCAATGAAATTCCCTTCGTGAATTTCATGCGTTATGCTCGACCGCCCGGTGGTCATGGGCGGTTACTATGAAAATGGCTCCGCCATTTTCATAAATGCATATGCTTGTGTCTCGAAGAGAATCATGTAGTTTTTTTTTAGTCCCTGTACAAACAATCATGCATCCTCAAGGTCCTGCTCACCAGGATGACCCTTGTCCGCCCCGGTGAATCCCAGCAGGCCGGCTTCCCCGCGAAACCGGAATTTCCCTGTAAATAGGGCTCCTTTGCTTGTAAGCACGCTGGCTTGGGGTTTATCAGGCTTCTCATCCGGCCCACCGGCCGGATGGAACAGGAACCCCGTTTTTCTCTCTCCTGTAAATCTTTTCCAGGAGCTTGTCCAGGCTCTTGGGGCAGTTTCCTGCATCGATGCCTGGACCAAACCCGATTAGGTCGAACCCTGTAAGGCGCTTGGGTGTGACGTCATCAACCTTCTTCAGCGAGCCATTGGTGGCCCCGGTTATGCCCATCGTCACTTTCCCGGAACTGCTCACGGGAAAGGACGTGCAGGTGAGGGGGACGTTCATGGGAGGGAACGTGTCAGGGAGACGTCAAAAAGGTGGTGGGGGGGTGTCCCATACCTGGATAACAGTACAAATAACCCTCTTACAAGAACATGAAAAAATCAACACCATGCAAGCAGTTATATTTCGATTCAAAGGACTATTGCGCCCCCCGGCTAAAAGTACAGTTGAAAATCGACTAAAATGCAGAAATAAGCGAGATTAAACCGTAAAATTGATCGTACTTGAGGGAGCATTCATATTTGAGAAAGCATGAAAGCTCCCATCATAGTAGACCTCCAAGACCCAAAATGGTTACTCCTCGAAAAGATCATGACCATGGCAAGGTCCCGTGTGGTCAAGCAGGCCATGGAACGACATGAAGTCAAACCAATCGAGAAATCGGGCACAATATTCCGTATCCTTTTCATCTCGAATTATTTCTCGATAGATCTCACGGATCTATTGGAAGAACTCAATAAACGCAGCACATTACGAAGTTTTGCCCATGTCGCACAAGTCCCTTCCGCCTCGACAATCTATCAATTTCTCAGCCGAATGAGAGAGGAGCAGTTCGTCCTGATGACTTCTGATATCCTCAATTCTCTATGTCCTCGCCCATCCAGAAGAAAGTTCAGACGCATGATTGTCGATGGATCTGCCATAACCCTGGATCTCAATATATTCAGGAGAAAATTTAGAAAGAAAGATTTATTGAAGAAAGATTATCGGTGGGGCTTTTCAAACACAGTGGGTTACTACCTCGGATACAAGTTGACTCTCGTCATTGAATACCCCAGCCTGTTACCCCTTTGCATGCTCCTTCATCCTGGTTCACCTCATGATTCTGCCCTATTTGAGGAAATTATGGACGAATTGAGGAGGAGACGGATTATTCAGAATGAAGACCTTTTAATTTTCGATAAGGGTTATTTCTCATCGAAAAATTACCAGCTCGGTGTTCTCAAATACAAAATTATCCCGCTTATATTCCCACGGGATAATTTCAAAATCGAGAAAGCATTCAGCAAAATGTGTTATCCACTTTCTGTGTATTCCCGCCATGATGGAAAAAAGGTTAAAGTGGGCTATGAGAGACTTGTCGCAATATTAAAACATAAACTGACTCGTTGGACAGACTTTCTTGATATCCATTCATCGATTGAAGATTTCTTCAAATGGGTTAAAAATGCATTCTCCCTTCGGCAATTGCACCGATATTCCCGGACTTCTGTCCTAAAATGCGTGTGTATTAATGTACTTTTAGCCGGGATGATTATTTTGAGCAGCTTTCACTCAAAGAAGCAATTACAGGCCTTGGCTGAATGGTGATTATGAAAGGGGGTTACAGTACAAAAATAACCTCGATGAAGCAATTGTTAAAACCATCCACACCCTTTTTCTTGTATGTTCACCGTACTGGTTGTCGACAATGATTACCGGTTCCTTTCGATATTTCACCAGAATGCTGGCAACTGGCCCGGAATGAGGATCGAGACTGTTTCCTGCGTGAGAGAAGCCGAGGATTTCCTCCGGAATAACTCCTGCGATACCATCGTTTCCGAGTATAACCTTCCGGAAAAAACGGCATCGAACTTTTGCGGCATATCCGTTCCCGCCACGGCGATATCCCGTTCATCCTGCTCACCGGACACGGCAGCGAAGAGGTCGCAGCCGAGGCCTCCCGGTATGGGATCTGCGCGTATATCATGAAGAGAGGCGACCCTGTTCCTCTCTTTTCCGAGATATACGGGAAGATCCGGGTAGAGTTCAAGAGGAAAAATGATGAGGAGGTTCTCCGGGAACGCGAATCCCGGTGCCGAACCATCCTGGAATCCCAGCCCGGCTTTATCTGCAGGCTTGGCCCGGGCCTGGAACTGACCTATGCGAACAGGTCATTTATCAGTTTTAGCGGAGCAGTCGAGAATGAGATAACGAAAACCCGCTTCCAGGACTATATTATCGAGGATGACCAGGAGTGCTTTCTTTCCGCTGTCAGGGAAATGACACCGGGAACTCCATCGTTCACCCGTGAATTCCGGTTCCGGACACTGACGCAGGGACTGCCGACGTGGACAGAATGGACATTCACGGCGGCATTTGACGAAGAGAATCGGCCTGCACGGATCCACGGTACCGGGCGGAATATCTCGTGGGAGAAGGAGCGTGACGCTGCACAGATGCAACAGCTGGAAAACCTTGCGTTTCTCTCGCGAACAGCTATGGAGTTCCTGGATATGGAGGATGCAGTCGATATTTATCGTTATATTGCTGAATGTCTTCATCGTCTGCTCCCTCCCCACACCAGCATCAGTGTCCAGTCCCATGATCTTGTTACCCGAACCTTGAGGGTTGAGATAGTTATCGCAGATGATGATGTCCTTCGTGCCTTCCGAGAATGGTTTGGAACCGACTTTACCGGGGTGGAATTTTCCCTCGACACGGAAACATTTTCCGATGTGGACTATATCAGAAAAGGCATCAACGAAGGACCCCGACTCTACTATTTTCTCTTCCGGAAATTCCCTGAAGAAGCCTGTCGTCAAGTCGAGGAGATCTGCTCGTTTGGGAAAGGCTATGTGATAGGGTTCTCCAGCCAGGGACAAACCTTTGGAAATGTCGCGTTTTACTTAAAAAAGGGCGCGACAATCGAAAATGCCCAACTGCTGGAAGCATTCGTGAACCAGGCCTCGGTCGCCCTCCTACGGTGGAAAACCCGCAAGGCTGCAGAAGAAGAGATCGCGATGGTCCATAGAAGTCTCGAGCAGACGGTTGCCGAGAGGACCGAAGCCCTCCAGGCGGCAAACAGAAATCTCGAATCGTTCGCCTATTCCATCTCCCACGACCTTCGTGCTCCCCTTCGGGCTATCGATGGTTTCTCAAGTATCTTTCTTGACCGGTTCGGGGGGGATCTCCCGCCGGAGGGCAGGAAGTTGATCGATATGATCCGGCAGAATACCACAAAGATGGCAGATCTCATCGATGCGATCCTTGAGCTCTCGCGTGCCAGCCGGATGGAACTCAGACGAGAGAATATTGACGTAAAGGCCCTGGTCTCCGAAGTTATCAGTGAGCAGGCTCCATCCCACCCCGGCCAGAAAATTGAATGGTGTATCGGGGACCTCCCCCAGTGCAGGGCAGATCCGGTACTCCTCCGCCAGGTGCTCAGAAACCTCCTTTCCAATGCTGTAAAGTTCTCGCGGAACCAGGAAGATTCCCGGATCGAGGTGGGATCGTTTTCAAAAGACGGTCACTGTGTTTACTTTGTCCGGGACAATGGCATCGGGTTTGACGCCAGGTACGCGGACAGGCTTTTCCGGATCTTCGAACGGCTCCACAGCGAAAAGGACTATGAAGGAACTGGTATCGGTCTTGCGATCGTAGACCAGATCATCCAGCGGCACGCGGGAAAGGTATGGGCAGAATCCGATACCGGAAAGGGTGCGACCTTCTATTTCACCGTCGGGGCGTAGTGGATCTCCTGTATGTGTCTCTTTATCAGTTTGTGCCTCTCCTACTTTTTTAAAAAGTCTTGTTCAGGACTTTTGGCGGCGCTTTCGCACCCTTTCCGGTATTGCTCACGGGAAAGGATTTGCAGGTGAGGGGGAATCACTCCTGTTATTTTTTGCTGGAGAAATTCCAGCCGATTTTATGACCACACCAATAATTAGCAACTGATGTCCGGGCCTAGATCCATTGATCGCGCTATCTTTGCATACCGTGCTGGGTTTTCTTCAAACTTCTTTTTGCAGAAATCCGAGCAGAAGAAATACTCCTGCCCCTTGTAGCGAGTCCTGCACGCCGATTCATCCTCATCGATCACCATGTAGCAGACTGGGTCGGTAGGCATTGCACACTCCTCCTTCCAGGGACTGATATTATCCAGTTTTACCTATAAAAACACTGATGATGCACCTCAGAACAGGCCCAACACATGCGAATGCCGGAGGCATTCTCATCGGAAATAACGCTAAATCATGATGAGGATTTGATCTACAACCCTGATATTGCATCATGCAATTCAAGACAACTCAACGTTGGGGATTAATTGATGAATGGGTTTTGTTGCTGGATGAAACTACCAGTATCAAGGATAGAATACTATCACTGATCACGATTATGAGGGAATACCCATGGAATTCAGCCAGGACATAGTGGCGAGCTTTCCAGGAATCTGCGTGGCCGAGGGAGATATCCGGTCCGTTCGGGTCACACGCGAGAGTCCGGGACTCGAAATCATGAAAAAAGCGATTGTGCAGGAGATCAAGTCCTGCTATACGCTCGAACAGGTCAAGGACGACCCCCTCTTCAGGGCATACCGTGATTTCTTCTGGAGCGTGGGAGTCGATCCCACGAAGACCCGTCCGGCGTCTGAGGCACTGGTCCGGAGGATACTCGCCGGAAAAGGACTCCCCTCTCTAAACTCTGCTGTCGATGCCTACAACCTCGCATCGGCCGAGAGTGGGGTCCCGATCGCTGCATTCGATGCTGATGCTCTCGATGGAGACCTCATGATGCGTTTTGCAAGGGATGGCGAGCAATTCCTCGGTATTGGGATGGAAAAGCCACTCGTTCTTCGCAGGAACCAGGTCATTATCGTCGATTCCGACAGGGTCATTGCTCTCTATCCTTACCGCGACTCGCATGAAACGAAGGTGACAATGGAGACAAGAAATATTCACATTGTCACCTGCGGCGCTCCCGGAGTGGCAATGGAGATGGTGATTAGGGGTTACACTCTCGCTGCCGAATACCTCGAGAGATATGCAGGGGGACGTGCTTCAAAGGCAGTGATTTCCCCCGGATAGTGAGTTTCACGCCTATCAAACTGGTTATTCATGAGAGGATGGCTATGATTTTTATCAGTTACAATGAATCAGTTGTTTTTAAGAAAAGAGCATCCGCTCCCTGGTATCGCATCACAAGAAGCAAGAAGGGTGATGGCAGCGAAGGATGCTTCCCGAGGACTCGCGTACCTCAGTACAACAGCCTACGTAAGTCGGCTTAACTGCTGGGTTCGGAATGAGTCCAGGTGTTTCCCGACTGCTATGGCCGCCATCACCCAAAGCCAAGGTCCGGATTTGAACCGGAGTGTAGTTGATCTGCAGTCAACCGCGTAGCCGCTCCGCCACCTTGGCAGCCGTGTTTTGCCTTATTCTATTCGATCGAATAGGACATAAGGCTTTTTGGTTTGCACACAAGGATTTCGTCTGGGTTTGACGAGTACGAGCACTGGAGGTTTGGACGTTAGTACCTGCGGACTGAACACGTCGTTGCCTTCGTGCGTACATCCCAGGCCTATCAAGCGGGTCTTTTACCCATGTCCTCAACGGAGTCTCGTTTTGGGCCGGGTTTCAAGCTTAGATGCTTTCAGCTTTTATCCCTTGGCGCGTGGCTGCTCGGCGATGCCCTGTCGGACAACCGATACACTAGAGGCGCCGAATGGAAGTTCCTCTCGTACTATTCCATTCTTACCCTCAGACTCCTGACACTCCTATTAGATAGTAACCGACCTGTCTCACGACGGTCTAAACCCAGCTCACGATCCCCTTTAATAGGCGAACAACCTCACCCTTGGCTGCTGCTGCACAGCCAGGATGGAAAGAACCGACATCGAGGTAGCAAGCCGCCGGGTCGATATGTGCTCTTGCCGGCGACGACTCTGTTATCCCCGGGGTAGCTTTTCTGTCGTCAATAGCCCTCACCAACAGGGCGTATTGGTTCGTTAGACCCGAGTTTCCTCTCGCGATTGCTTGCTATGCGCAATCGCGTCAGGCCAACTTTTGCTCTTGACACTCTCCTGTGAGTTTCTGACTCACATGAGTTGACCTTAGGGCACCCTTGATATTTTTTCGAGGGTGTGGCGCCCCACCCAAACTGCCCACCTATCGTTGTCCTCGTTGGAGTGAGAACTACAGTAAAACAAGGATGGTGTCTCATTGTTGGCTCCCCGTCCCCCGAAAGGAACGGATCAAGCGCCTCCCATCTACGCTGCGCATGTAATACCGTAATTCAGCGACAGGCTGCAGTAAAGCTCCACGGGGTCTTCACTTCCCAATAGGAGTCCCTAGTCTCTGCACTAGGACAAAAGGTTCAACGGGCTTGTGTTAGGGACAGTAGAGCTCTCATTAATCCATTCATGCAAGTCGCCAATTAAGCGACAAGGTACTACGCTACCTTAAGAGGGTCATAGTTACCCCCGCCGTTTACGAGTCCTTCGTCCGGTTGAACCCGGTATTCAGATACTCGCACTGGGCAGGAATCAGTGACTATACTAGTCGTTTCCGAGTTGCAGTCACCTATGTTGTTATTAGACAGTTAGAGCTCCCTGGTCACTGCGACCTGCCTGATCTCCAGGCAGGCACCCCTTCTCCCGAAGTTACGGGGCTAATTTGCCGAGTTCCCTTAACACAATTACCTCCGACACGCCTTCGCCTCTTCAGCGAGGGGCACCTGTGTCGGTTCTCGGTACGGACGCCGTCTCCCTTTTCACGGGCTCCAGGAATTTGTCGAGTTGCCCCATCACACATTCATCCGCTTCTCACCATTACGGTACTCCACGGATTTCTGATGCTTGGACGGGACGACGGTCCCGCTTGACATATCCCGAAGCGTCAGGGCTTTCGCTACAGACGGACGGTACAGGAATATTAACCTGTTTCCCTTTCGGTACACTCGAGTTACGGTGCACCTTAGGACCGACTAACCCTCGGCTGACGAACATGGCCGAGGAAACCTAGCCCCTGCGGCGGTTGGGATTTTCACCCAACTATGCTTCTACTACTGCCAGAATTCTCAATTCTGCACGGTCCACTGGACCTTACGCCCCAGCTTCTACCCATGCAGAACGCCTCTCTACGAGATCACCTTTCGGTGCTCCGTGGTCTCTGTAGTAGGCTTGAGCCCCGTCCATTTTCAGCGCCCTAAATCTTGACTGGTAAGCTGTTACGCACTTTTTAAAGGATAGCTGCTTCTGAGCTCACCTCCCAGTTGTCTTTGACCTAGGACCACTTTCAGTGTTTACACTTAGCCTACATTGAGGGACATTAACCACGGTCTGGGTTGTCTCCCTTACGGACTACAAGCTTACCCCGTAGCCCGGACTTCCGGCCATCTAGGATGATGGGGAGTTTGGAGTTCGGCAGGAGGGTGAGGGATTTCTCCCCCAGCTCCCCCAATCGGTGCTCTACCTCACCATCGATCTCCGGCCAGGTCATGCTGCGGCATGTTTCGAGAGGAACCAGCTGATGCCCAGTTCGATGAATCTTTCACTCCTATACGCAGGTCACGCGAATGATTTGCATATCAAAACCGCTTGCGGTCCTCCACGCGCCTTTCGACACGCTTCAACCTGCCCACGCATAGATCACTAGGCTTCGGGTCTTATCCTATTGACTCCGCGCACTTTTAATACGCCGTCCCATGCTTTCGCTACGGACCTGTTGGTTTCCCTGCGGCTTCCCTTGCGGTTAACCTTGCCAATAGAATAAACTCTCTGGCCCGTTCTTCAAAACGTACGTTGCGACACCGGCAACCACGCCCGTACTACCGCCTCGCGACGGGTTCCTTCGCGTGGAAGATCCTTTCGTGCCGCAACCCACCGTCACCTGTCAATTTCAGGCGCTTTTAACCACCTTTCCAGGGTTACTTTTCAGCTTTCGCTCACGCTACTATTTCGCTATCGGTTTCGAGGAGTATTTAGTTTTGGAGGTGGGTGACCCCCAGGATTCCCGCGAGAATTCCAACCCACGGTACTCAAGACACCACCAGGCCCTCTCCGCATACGCGTACGGGACTATCACCCCCTCTGGTGCATCGTTCCAGATGACTTCCGCTTCGCGTCAAGGTACCGAACGGTGGGCTTACAACACCACATCTCCCTTGCGGGATTCGGTTTGAACTGTGTCGTGTTCGATCGCCTCTACTAACGACATCTCGGTTGATTTCTTCTCCTGCCCCTACTAAGATGTTTCAATTCGGGGCGTTCCCTGTCCTCAACGGACTCACACAAAAGTGTGGGGATGTCCCATTCGGGTATCTCCGGATCATAGACTCCCTGCGTCTACCCGGAGCTTATCGCAGCTTGGCACGCCCTTCATCGGCACTCGAACCGAGCCATCCACTGACAGGCTTATTTTCCAGTGCTCCGTCAAACCCATGTAACGTCCTTGGTGCAAACCTTTACACGGCATCGTCAGGTCATAGAAGACCTTCAGCCCTTCCCTGGTGACTCGCATCTCCAGGTGCATCAAAACCATGAAGGTTTTTTAATCCTTCATGGCACTGGACTCAATGGGATTCGAACCCATGGCCTCGGCGTTGCAAACGCCGCGCTCTTCCGTCTGAGCTATGAGCCCTGTGTCCTTGTTGGCACCGGCAATTTTACAGTTTGTTTGGCAACCGCACCCCGAAATAATCGTTAGGAGGTGATCCAGCCGCAGATTCCCCTACGGCTACCTTGTTACGACTTAACCCCCCTTGCGGAACCTAGATTCGACCACGGCGACAACCGCAGCCTCATCAAGACCCCACTCGGGTGGTTTGACGGGCGGTGTGTGCAAGGAGCAGGGACATATTCACCGCGCTATTTTGAAACGCGATTACTACGGATTCCAGCTTCATGTGGGCGAGTTGCAGCCCACAATCCGAACTACGATCAGGTTTAGGAGATTGCCTTCACCTTTCGGTGTCGATACCCATTGTCCTGACCATTGTAGCCCGCGTGTAGCCCGGATAATTCGGGGCATGCTGACCTACCGTTGCCCATTCCTTCCTCCTCTTTAGCAGAGGCGGTCCCAACAGTGTCCCCGTCATCCCGGAGGACACGCTGGCAACTGTTGGCGTGGGTCTCGCTCGTTGCCTGACTTAACAGGATGCTTCACAGTACGAACTGACGACGGCCATGCACCTCCTCTCAGCTAGTCAAGCAGAGTCTTCAGCCCGGCTATCATCCAGCTGTCTTATCCGGTGAGCTTCCCGGCGTTGAGTCCAATTAAACCGCAGGCTCCACCCGTTGTGGTGCTCCCCCGCCAATTCCTTTAAGTTTCAGCCTTGCGACCGTACTTCCCAGGCGGCACGTTTCACGGTTTCCCTTCGGCACCTCGATGACTCGTGGTCACCGATACACCTAACGCGCATCGTTTACAGCTGGGACTACCCGGGTATCTAATCCGGTTTGCTCCCCCAGCTTTCGTCCCTCACTGTCGGAGCCGTTCTAGTGAGACGCCTTCGCCACAGGTGGTCCCCCAAGGATTACAGGATTTCACTCCTACCCCTGAAGTACCTCTCACCTCTCCCGGTCCCTAGATTGCCAGTTTCTCCTGAACGCCCATCGGTTGAGCCGGTGGATTTCCCAAGAGACTTAACAATCCAGCTACGGACGCTTTAAGCCCAGTAATAGTGGCCACCACTCGAGCCGCCGGTATTACCGCGGCGGCTGGCACCGGTCTTGCCCGGCCCTTTCTTCACCAGTTTTTTACGCTGATGGACAGCCCGAATTTACGGGCACTCGGGGTTCCCTTATCACGATTTCTCGCATTGTAAAGTTTTCGCGCCTGCTGCGCCCCGTAGGGCCTGGATTTGTGTCTCAGAATCCATCTCCGGGCTCTTGCTCTCACAACCCGTACCGATCAAAGGCTTGTTGGGCCGTTACCCCAACAACTACCTAATCGGCCGCAGACCCATCCTCAGGCGGCGGACCTTTGGACCAGGGGGCATTCCAGCGTCCCTGGACTATGGGGTATTATCCCCAGTTTCCCGGGGTTATCCCCCTCCTGAGGGTAGGTTATCCACGTGTTACTGAGCAGTGCGCCGAGGTCTTGCACCTCTCGACTCGCATGGCTTAATCGAACCCCGATAGCAGTGGCCTCTGGCAGGATCAACCAGAATTCTCGATCTACAAGCACACTATTATCGCTTACTTCGAGGAATTAGCGGTTACCAAACAAATTTCCGCATTGCCAGTACCAACGTCAGAACCAATGGTCAGCACACGTGCTGCCGTGCTTGGTTCTCCATCACAGAGGGTAACAATATAGGTTTTTTAGATATATAACCTTTTTTCACCTGACCCCGGGCCAGGGAAACCGGGTGCCTGAATGACCGGGCTTGACTGCCGGCAGACCGGAGGACTGCTCCAACAACCCCTTATCCCCGAGGGGGCCGGGCCGTTGGAAAACCTCGATTTCCTTTCTCATTATTCAGAACGAGAACCTCCTCTTGCTTCTCGTTCATCATCGTCCAATGAGGAAATACATGTTGTCATTCCGATCATATCAAGTTAATCCCTCCCTTCTTACGGTCCCCACCTGGGACCCCTGATACCCAGGGGCCACCAAATTTCCAGACTCTCAGAATTTCTCCCCCCGAGAAGAGAATTCCGACCTGCATCCTACCCCCTCCTCTCCCTTACCGTCCCCCCCTTGCACCCCGGACTTTTCCGTGAGAGATCCGGGTGAACCACAGGAAATGGAGACCGGAAAAGCACCACGTAACTCGTGCCTGGTCCCTATTTTCCCTCTCCTCTCCTTCCTAGCCCTGGACGGCAGACCCGCGCTCAGCCGCGCGGAGCAGCTGGATGAATACCTGCCCGAAAAATTCGTCCTGCCAGAGGTACACTTTCTCTTCAAACATGAGATAGAGGAGAGGGATATAGACGTCGATGACCCTTTTGCCCATGATCCCGGCAAGTTCTTCCAGGGTCATCACAGAGTCCTGCTCCATCCGTTCTTCACACCGGGAGAGGACGGCAGCGGCAGCCTCCCGGTACCCTTCATCGTGGGCAATCCCTACGACGTCTTCCGTCTCGATGAACCGGGGATCGATGGAATGAATGAACCGGTGCTTTCTCCGCTGTTCCTTTTCTGCTGCTTTGAGTTCAAGGATCAGTTCAAAAAGGGTAATGGGGCGTTTTCGGAGTTGCTTGCGATCCAGTCTCCTTTTTATCTCTCTCTCCAGGAGCTCGATGGGACCTCCGCTATCTTCACCGTAGGCAAAATCCATCTCAAAACCGGTTTCATCGCCTTCTCCCTCCTCTCCGGGCAGATCTTCTCCCTCATCCCCCGCCTGCGCGGCGAGGTACTCGGACTTCATGCGGAGGAGGAGGGCAGCGTAGAAAAGTGTCCTCCCCGATATCCTGAGGTCAAGTTCCTTTCTCCTCTCCAGTTCCCGGAGAAACCGGTCGGTCACCTCGACGATATCAATATTCCAGGGGTCTATCTCACCCTTCTCCGCCATCTGGACGAGTATCTCGACAGGTTCTTCAGGCATGGGACTTTATCCCTGTCACGAAACTACTCTTGTCCGGCAGGAGTGTGACTCCCAGAATCCGGTCAGCTGCCTCGATCATGGGTTTTCGGAGCGAGACGATGATGAACTGCGAGGTCGTCGAGAACTCGCGAATCATGGCTGCGATCCTCTCGACGTTCGAACCGTCAAGGGACATGTCAACTTCATCAAAAGCATAGAAGGGTGCGGGAATGTACTGCTGGATGGAGAATATGAATGCAAGGGTTGTCAGAGATTTTTCACCGCCGGAGAGAGCTGAAAGGAGATGGACCGGTTTATCGCGGGGTTGCACGGCAAAAGAGAGACCGCCGGAGAAGGGATCCTCCTCGTTTTCAAGGACGAGGTGGCCGTTTCCGCTCGTCAACCTGGCAAACACCTCCCTGAAATTCGAATCGATGGCCCTGAAAGCGGTCATGAATGCCTCATATTTCATTTTCTCAAACTTTTCAATCCGTTCGAGGAGCGTTGCCCTCTCGCGGGAGAGGACATCTTTCTTCTCACTTCTCTCGGTAATTCTTTTTTCCACCCGCTCGTACTCCTCGATCGCGAGCATGTTGACGGCCCCGAGCTTTTTTATCTCCTGGCCTGCCTCTGCGATACCGTCCTCGATCTCTTCGAGGGAGAGATCCGTGTCTGTCTCGCCCACCTGACGGCGAAGCTCCTCGACTTCCCTGGACAGAGTTGCAAATCTCTCGTTCAAGGCATCGAGCTGAACCCTGTGCCGCTCGGCCGTTGCATCGAGGGTGAGGATTTTTTGTTCCGATTCCCTGATTGCTGCCAACACCTGGCCGCGCCGTTCCCTCAATCCCTCCAGGTCACTTGAAAACTGTTTCTGGCGCTCCTCGATCTCAGCAATCTTTGCCTTGTTCGCTTCAATCTGCTCCTCGGCCAGCGCTATCTCCCGGTCGGTATCAACATTCTTCGCTTTTATCCTCTCAACCTCCGCTTTCAGTTCCTCGAGGCGGGACACAAAGTGCTGGCGTTCCCGGGAGAGATCATTGATATCTGCTTCCTTGTTCCGGAGGCGTCTCTCGAACTCTTCCCTTTCCTTCTTCTTTTTCTCAAGTGTCTCGGAGAGGGCCGGTATCTGAGTATCAGTGAGTTTCTTCTTGACTGTTTCAATTTTCTTCCCGGTCTGGGTTATCACTTCTGTCATCGCGTCAAGGGCTGCTTCAAGAGCCGCAAGCTCGGCTGTCCCGGACCTCATATCGCCATCGAGCGCGGCCAGGGCTTCCTCCACCTGCACCTTTTCCCTCTGGAAGACCTCTTCCTGGCGGGATATTTCATCGGCGATGATGGAGAGACGCGAGAGTTCCCTGTCGAGATCCGCCCGCTTCGCCCGCAAAGATTCAATCTCTGCCGTGGCTTTCCTGATCTCTCCCTCGAGATGCGCAATTTCCCCGGAGAGAGAGGAGAGCCGGGACCGCAACCGGGCAACCTCGTCCTCCACTGCAGCTCCAAAGCCTTTGATGGGTTTTTTAAAGGAACCTCCCGTCATTGCTCCACTCTTTTCGAGGAGTTCCCCGTCCTTCGTAACGATCCGGAACCTCCCCATGAACTTTCGTGCCCTCGCAAGTGACTCCATCACCACCGTTCCTCCAAAGACAACCCGGAATGCAGGTGCATACTCAGGGGGGAACTCGAGCATGTCGACTGCATACCCTATGATGCCGTCACCCTTCTGCAAGGGCGGAAGGTCAGGAGGGTTCATCTTGTTTAAAGGCAGGAACGTGACCCGGCCAAGCTTCTGTTCCTTCAGGTACTCGATTGCCCGGGCTGCAACAGAGTCATCCTTTACGATGATATAGTGCAACCTCTGTCCGGCTGCAACATTCAGGGCAGTCGAGTATTCGGGGGGTGCCTTCCCAATTTTTGCAACTGTTCCATGGACCCCTTCCATGGGGAGGACTGCCTCAAGAGCCTTACTACCCGCCTCTCCCCGGGCCTGTTGCTGGGCTTCGAGGCGGATGACTTCCTGTTCATACTCGTGGTACTCTTCCCGCAGACGTTCGAGTGTTGTTCTCCTGGCAAAGACACTGCTTTCCCTGTCCGAGAGTGTCCTGTCCAGGCTATATTTTTCCTTTTCAAGCCTCTCCCTTTCAGACCTGCTTTGGTCCAGCGTCTCCGTTTTTTCCCTAAACCCTTCAAGAAGGCTCTTTAAGCGTTCTTCCAGCCTCTCGCGCTCTGATGTCCTCATGCGACTGCGTTCAAGGAGCATGTCCTTTTGGTGTAAGAGGGACGACCTTTCCCCTTTCTTCTCCTCGATGGCCTGCATGAGGGAAAAGAGCTCGTCCCGCGCCCCCTCGGCATCCCGGCTCTGCGACTGGATCTGCTGTTCAATCTTCTCCACCTGTGCAGCGGCCGTCGCAACCTCCATTGCAAGGTTTGTCCTGTCTATCGTCATCTCCCGGATGGCCTGGGTGCACTCGGCGATTCGGGTCTCAGCCCTCTTCTGGTCAATATAAGTCCTCGATAATCCCTCAAGGCCGATCTCTTTCTCTTTCTTTGCCCTTGCTATCGCCTGTTCGGCGACCCGGATTGCCCCTTTTGCTTCTTCGAGATCAGCAATCAGGCGGAGATACTCGGCTCCGCTTTTCTGGTTTATCTGGAGATCTATCTCCTCTTGGTCCTTCTTGAGATAGGCAACCTCGTTTTCCTCGAGGCTCCTGTCGGAAAGCACCCTTTCGAGGGCGATTCGCTCGTCCTCGATCATGCGTGACAGGGCAGTAAGGTCACGCTGGCGGGCATGGAGGGCAGCCGCTGCCCGCAGTCCCTCGAGGTGCTGAAGTCTGTCCTGCCAGTGGCGGAAGAGGAGGGCCTGTTCCCTCTCCTTTGCAAGTTCACCGAGTCTCGCGGACAACTCCCGGAGAAGAAGTTCCTCCCGTTCAATCCGTTCCCTGACCACCTCGAGTTCCTGGAGAGCCTGTTCCTTTTTCTGGTCAAACTCGGCAACCCCGGCGATCTCATCGATGATCTTCCTCCTCTCAAAATCGCTCATTTCTATGATGCGGGTGATGTCCCCCTGCATCACGACATTGTACCCATGGGGCTTGATCCCCTGCTTTGCCAGGAGGTCGCTGACTTCGGACTGTTTCGTCAGGCGGTCGTTGAGGTAGATATAGCTGTAATACCCCGTCGGGCTGCGCTTGATCCGGCGCCGGATCTTCGTGCCATCGGAAAAGGTCAGTGTGACTTCCGCACTGTTCTTTCCCGAATCGAGATTGATCAGGTCTGTCAGTTTTTCTGCCCTGAGCGTGCGCGAACTCGAGAGTGCAAGGGCAAAGAGTATGGCATCGATAATGTTACTTTTTCCGGAACCGTTGGGACCGGATATGACGGAAAATCCTTCGTAAAAAGGTATTTTTGTCTTTTTTATGAATGATTTGAAATTATCAATCTCGAGTTCCGTGATGTGCAAAGACCGGTGCCCCGCTATCGCTTCTGCGCTGGTTCCTTATCCTCTTCCTCGGCGACAATGAGGTCGCTCTTCTTCCCAGAACCCTGCACATTCTGCTTTTTCTTTGAAAATCCTGCCGATGCAACGATATAATCGCTGTTCTTCCTCTTCTCGGGTGCAAGAGTTCCATCCGGTTGCATGATCATATCCATCTTTTCCGGTTCCGCCTGGGCAGCAGGTGGTGCAGGACGCTGGGTAACCGCGGGACTCGGGGTCTTTTTCTGGAGGATGATCGGGGCTTGGCCCGTCCCTCCGGAAGGCTGCTTTGTCATCCTCATTTCTGCCCTGGCCCTCTCTTCGCTTGCCTTAGAAATTTTCATGACGACAGACTTGAGATCAAGGAGCTCCTCGGTGAGGCCTTTTACGAGGGCATCGATCTCCTTTACTTTCTTTTCCAGGGCAGCAACCCTCTCATCAAGGGGTGATTGGCCCAGGTCCTTGTCCTTTATAATTTCCATATCATTCTCCTCTGGGGCTGGTCCTCCCCTTCAACCAGGATTAGGGGCAATGTCTTGTATCGTCAAAAGCCCTCATTGTTAATCATGAATTATGAACGTATAATAATTATGCTGCCTGTGGAGGCGAATTTCTGCCTTAATTTCTCGAAAAAATCGTAGAAAAAGATCCCCGACCCCCCTTCGCTCATCCCGGAATGGATGGTCCGCCGAAACAATCAGCGCAGTAAAACCTTGAACATGGGCTAAAAAACTGTTTATGGTGATATTACCTGATGGGGGAGAAAATGTATTTCCTTCTTAAAACCAACCCACTTACACATGTCTTATCTGGCCGATACCGATCCGGAGATCGCATCGATTATACACAAGGAGTTTGAACGGCAACGGGACGGTCTGGAACTGATCGCCTCTGAAAACCTCGTCAGCCGTGCAGTTCTCGAGGCGATGGGTTCGATCATGACCAACAAGTATGCCGAGGGCTACCCCGGGAAACGCTACTACGGGGGATGCGAATTCCACGACATGGCCGAGAACCTCGCAAGAGACAGGCTGAAGGCACTTTTTGGCGCTGAGCATGCCAACGTGCAACCCCATTCGGGAACGCAGGCAAACATGGCCGTCTACTTTGCCACCATGAAGCTAGGGGATCTCATGCTCTCCATGAAGCTCTCCCAGGGGGGTCACCTCTCCCACGGGTCCCCCGTCAGCTTCACGGGCCAGTTCTACCGCGTCTCCCAGTACGGTGTGGATCCCCGGACAGAGACCATTGACTACGGTGCGGTCGAGGAGATCGCCCGCAAGGAGAGACCAACCATGATCGTATGCGGGGCCAGCGCATACCCCCGGACCATAGACTTCAGGGCATTCCAGGAGATCGCTGATGGGGTGGACGCGTACTGCATGGCGGATATTGCCCACATCGCAGGGCTCGTGGCTACCGGTCTCCACCCCACATCTGTCGGGGTAACGGACTTTACCACTACAACAACCCACAAGACACTCCGTGGCCCCCGGGGGGGTGCGATCATGTGCAATACAGAATATGCGGCGATGGTGGACAAGGCCGTCTTTCCCGGCATGCAGGGGGGACCGTTGATGCACACCATCGCGGCCAAGGCAGTCTGTTTCAAGGAAGCACTGCGACCGTCATTCAAGGAGTACAACAGGCAGATAATTAAAAATGCCAGGGCAATGGCGGAATCGCTCATGGAACAGGGCCTGCGCCTCGTCTCAGGCGGGACCGATAACCACCTCATCCTCATTGACCTGACAGATCGCGGTATTACGGGCCTCGAGGCAGAACAGGCCCTTGGCCGGGCACACATCACGGTCAACAAGAACACGATTCCCAACGAACAGAGGAGTCCGTTTGTCACGAGCGGCCTCCGTGTCGGGACACCGGCCGTCACGAGCAGGGGGATGAAGGAGGAGGAGATGCACCAAATCGGCGAATACATCGGAAAAATCTTAAAAGACATCCATAACGAACCGCTCATCAGGAAGATAGGGGAGGACGTCAGGTCGATGGCAGCCAGGTTCCCGCTGTACCCGGATTAGTATGATACTCGATGGAAAGAAGATATCACAGGAACGGCTCTCCCACCTGAGAGAGGCCATCGGTGCCTCCGGCCTTTCCCCCTCTCTTGCCACCGTCATCGTGGGAGATGATCCCGCCTCGGCAATGTACGTGCGCATGAAACACCGGGCGTGTGGGGAGGTTGGGATCAGGTCCATCGGGGTAGAACTTCCCGCAACCGTGACCACGGCAGAAGTACTCTCCCATATTGACCGTCTCAATCGCGATCGTTCAATCAATGCCATTCTCGTGCAACTCCCCCTGCCAGCCCACATCGACACGGCACAGGTGATCGAGTCTGTCGATCCACAAAAAGACGTGGACGGTTTTCACCCTGGCAACATGGGACGACTCTTCCTCGGGAGACCGGTTTTTTCCCCCTGCACCCCCCTCGGAATCATGACACTCCTCTCTGCCTACGATGTCGAGCCGGAAGGGATGCATGCCGTGGTCGTGGGAAGGAGCATCGATGTGGGAAGGCCGATGGCAGCGCTTCTCCTGAACGCGCACGCCACCGTGACCATCTGCCACAGCCGGACACGCGACCTTCCTTCAATTGCGCGGACCGCAGACATCCTTGTTGCAGCTGTAGGAAAGCCCCGGTTTATCGGACCTCCGATGGTCAAACAGGGTGCCGTCGTCATCGACGTGGGAACAAACCGGATAAATGGCGTCTTGTGTGGCGACGTTGACTTTGACCGCGTGAAAGACATTGCCGGCGCGATTACTCCTGTTCCCGGCGGGGTAGGACCCATGACAATTGCCTCCCTCATGGAGAATACTTTCCTGGCAGCGAGGATGCAGGGATGTACCGGTGCAGAGTAAAGGGGCTGACAATCGGTGGAGGGGCACCCGTGCGGCTCATGGGTGTCATCAACTGCAGCCCCGAGTCATTTTTCTCTGCGTCCTACAGTCCCGCGGGGAGTATCCATTCCCGGGCATGCACACTCGTGGAACAGGGGGCAGACATCATCGATATTGGTGCGCGGAGCACTGCTCCCCATGCACCTTCCCTCCCGGCGGGAGAGGAGAGGCTGAGGATGAAGAGAGCCCTCTCCTCCCTCGAGGGATCGGGCATCAGGGTCTCGGTCGACACGATGGACAGGTCTGTCCTCGAGGCGTGCCTGACCTATGATATAGCCCTTGTCAATGATATCTCCGGGCTCCTTGACCCGGGCTATGCCTCACTCGTCGAAAGTTCGGGCCTGCCATCTCTCCTCATGGCATCGATCCGGGCCCCTGGTGATCCTCTCTCCCTCGAGGACGTGCACCTGGCTCTCTCCATGGTCGAGACACGTGCCCATGCCGCAGGGGTGACCGAGTACATCCTTGACCCCGGGATCGGTCTCTGGCGGGAAGAACGGACAACAGAGCTTGACTGGGAGATTTGCCGCCATTTCAGGGATTTTTCGGCTTTTAACCGGCCCCTCCTTGCCGCGGTCTCGCGGAAGACCTTTCTTGGGACCATCGGGAACAGGCCTCCCGAAGGCAGGCTCCCGGCATCCCTTGCCATGGCGATGTTCCTCGTCTGCCAGGGCGCAGACATCGTCAGGACGCACGACGTGGCCGAGACCCGTGACGTTATCGCAGTCGCTGAGAAGCTACGGCGGAGAGCATGAGAGATTCATTCTCGGTCTATGGTATCCGGACGCCCCTGATTACGCAGGGGTCTGATATTGCGGGCATTCTCATCAGGGCCATTTCCCAGACCGGGGCGGGGGAGTTTGTATCAGGGGATATCCTTGTCGTTGCGGAAACCGCCGTTGCAACTGCGGAGGGGAGGGTTATCCGACTCGAGGACGTCGTTTTCGATGCTGAATCAGAGGCCCTTGCCAGGACGTATTCCCTGGACCCCCGGCTCATCCAGTGCATACGGGAGGAGAGCGATGAAATAGTGGGCGGAATACCGGGCTTCCTTCTCTGCATGAAAAATGGAACACTTCTCCCCAATGCCGGGATAGATGCCTCAAACGCTCCGCCCGGGTGCGTGACTCCCCTCCCCCGTGATCCCGACAGGAGTGCCCGCCTCCTGAAGGAGGAGATCAAAAGACGCACGGGGGCACTGCTAGGCGTCATCATTGCGGATAGCAGGACCCATCCAATGCGCGTCGGGTGCGGGGGTGTAGCCATCGGGTGCGCGGGTTTTTCTTCCGTGATCGATGCCCGGGGCAGGCACGACCTTTTTGGAAGGGAACTGCAGGTAACACGGCAGGCCCTGGCAGATAACCTCGCGTCAGCAGCAGAGATCGTCATGGGGGAAGCCGACGAACGTACGCCTGCAGCCGTTATCCGGGGGCTTGACGTGCCAATAACGGACGCGGTGGGGACCGAGACCATTGCTGCATCTGAGTGCCTCTTCATGGGCCTCTTGAAAAATCCAAAAAAATGATGTTATTTTCCACGTCCCGAATTTTCTGATGATTTCAGTCTTTCCGGGACGATGATTCAACGTCGGTTGATTCTGTCTTTCTCCGGATACCCACCCTCCCCTTCTCAAGGGAGAGCTCAAAACCGAGATCTTCCAGGAACTTCCTGCTCGTCCCCCGCCCGTGGATAAGGAGTTCAACGAGGTCTTCTTTTTCGTCCACATCCGTGTGCAGGCGGAATGTGTCCACCACATCGCAGGATAACCCCCTCTCCCTCGCTATCCTCGCGTGTTTCAGGAAACTGGCACCGTAGTAATCGACCCGGAAGGAACTGCCCCTCTGTAAATAGATAGCATTTGTCCCTCCTCCCCTCCCGGGGACGAGCGCAACGTCCATCGGCGTTGCAATAACCCTTCCTATGGCCTGGCTGTCCGCGAGGGGGAGGTCTGCCATGATGATGAGAACAGGCCCCTCCATCCCGGCCAGTTCCTTGTTAAGGGTTTCGTTGAGCCCGAGGGGGATTGTCTCAACCGGCGCGGGGAGAAAGGGGAATGGCTCTGTTGACACAACTTTCGGGTCGCACCCGGCACCGAGGACGGCACCCACCACATCAGAAAGCATCGTCTGTGCAAATATTTCCCTTTCTCCTGGCGTGAGCACGCAGGAGAGCCGGCTCTTTGGATTTTGCGGCTTGAATGGAATGATGGCAGGGACTCCCATGTCTGTCCCTGTCCCATTATCTCCCGGATCTCAAATACCCCGTGGTCACGGACAGAGCCGATTCCACCAACCCCGATTATTAATGTGCTCGCAGGTTTACCTTCATTGGAGCTCCATGACCCGCCCTGTCATCACCTACTCAAGAAACGTCTTCCTCCCCCTCACAACGGTCTGCCATAACCGGTGTGCCTACTGTTCCTTCCGTACCCCGGTGGGGGAGGGGTGCGTCCTCCCCCCTGCCACGGCCCTTGGCACCCTGCACAGGGCAGCTGCCCTGGGATGCACCGAAGCCCTCTTTACTTTCGGTGAGCGTCCCGAACTGGAACCTGGATTCACCATGTTCCTCGGGCGGCACGGTTATGGTGATATTCTCGACTATTGCCAGGACATGGCGAAGAGAGCAATCGATACCGGGCTCCTCCCCCATACGAACGCCGGTGTGCTCTCTTGGGAGGAACTCGAAAGGCTCCGGGAGGTCAACGCAAGCATGGGACTCATGCTCGAGACGACGGCCCCCGTCAGTGCACACCGCAATTCACCCGGCAAGGATCCTGCTGTCCGTATCGAGATGATAGAGAATGCCGGGAAGCTTCGCATCCCCTTTACAACCGGGATCCTCATCGGAATCGGTGAGACAATGGCAGACCGGAAGGACTCCCTCACGGTCATTGCAGACCTCCACAAGAGGTATGGCCATATCCAGGAGGTCATTATCCAGAACTTTTGCCCGAAGGTGGGGACACCAATGGCCGATCACCCCCCTGTGGATACTGGTGAAATCTGCAGGACCATCCAGCTGGCAAAAGAAATCCTGCCAAGGGATATCGCCGTCCAGGTCCCACCCAACCTTGCTGACATCGCATCACTCGTCCCGTGCGGCATCGATGACCTTGGCGGGATCTCACCCCTCACCATCGATTATGTCAACCCCGAACACCAGTGGCCGGAGATACGCGACCTCGAAAGAAAACTGGGAGGGGTCTGCCTGAAAGAGAGGCTCTGCATCTACCCGCGTTTCATCAAAAAAGGGTGGTACCCGCCCCGACTCAAACCTCTTATTACCCGCCTCTGCCAAGTAGTACAGGAAAGGAGCGGGGACTGTGCACAAGGGTGATCTCCTCTACACGGGCAAGGCAAAGTCAGTCTTCAGGACGGACATGAAAGGGATTCTCCTGATGGAATTCCGGGACGATATTACAGCCTTTGATGGAAAGAAAAAAGATGTCCTCTCTTCGAAGGGACGGCTCAACGCGCAGGTCTCGGCATACCTCTTTCGCCTCCTCGAGAAGAACGGGATCAAGACCCATTTCCTCGGCATGCCGGACGACACCCACATGCTGGTGAGAGAACTGGAGATGATCCCCCTGGAGGTGATCGTCCGCAATATTGCTGCAGGCTCCATGGTACGGACCTATCCAATCGAGGAGGGAACGGTTCTCGAGCCCCCTGTTATCATGATTGACTACAAGGATGACGAGAGGCATGACCCGCTGCTCAATGACGATCTCATCATAGCACTCCGTATCCTCACACCCGAAGAGCTGGCAGTTGTCAAGGAGCTTGCCCACAGGATCAACAGGGTCCTTTCGGATTTTTTTGCAACTCTCGGCATCACCCTCGTCGACTTCAAGATGGAGTTTGGGCGGGCGGAGGGGGAGATTCTCCTTGCCGACGAGATCAGCATGGACTCGATGCGCCTCTGGGAGACCGGGACGAGAAAGTCTCTTGACAAGGACGTGTACCGTTTCTCGAAGGGGGATGTCATGGAAACATACGCCCGGGTTGCGCAGGTCATCACATCGGCGGGAAGGGAGAATTGATACCATGAAGTTCCTTGTTCGTATCACCATTTCCTTGAAAGAGGGGGTGCTTGACCCTGAAGCGTCACTCATTCGCCGGGCACTTGAAAACCTCGGGTTTCAGACAGAGGAACTGAAAACCGCCCGCCAGTTCATCGTCCGGTTCGATGCCGATGATGAACTCCAGGCAAGGGAACGGGCAAAAACAATGTGCGAGCGCCTGCTCGCAAACCCGGTCATCCAGAAGTACGAGATAGAGGTACTGGGATGAGGTTTGCCGTCATCCAGTTCGGGGGCAGTAATTGTGACCGGGACGTCGCCTACGTCCTCGAAGAAATCTGCGGGGTGGATACTGACCTCGTCTGGTTCAAGGAGGGCCTTGCCCGGAAATACGATGCGGTTGTTCTGCCCGGCGGGTTTTCCTATGGTGACTACCTCAGGGCGGGGGCGATTGCCGCGCGGACACCGGTAATGGCTGACATTCGACGGCTTGCCGCAGGTGGGGGCCTCGTCCTGGGCATCTGCAACGGGGCCCAGATACTTGCCGAGAGCGGGCTCGTTCCCGGGGTTTTCACCGTCAATGCCTATCCCAAGTTCATCTGCCGACCCCTCTTCCTCAGAGTAGAACGGACGGATACGCCGTTTACATCTCTCTACTCGCCTGGTGAGGTCATCAGGATCCCCATTGCGCACCGGGAAGGAAGGTACGTCACTCCGCCGGGGGTCGAAAAAGACCCGGGTTTTTCCTCCCAGGTCGCCTTCAGGTTCTGTGACCGGTTTGGCAATGTCACTTCCGGGAGTAACCCCAACGGATCATTCCAGAACATAACAGGGATTCTGGCCCCTCAAAAAAATATCCTTGCGATGATGCCCCATCCTGAACGTGCATCCGAGGATATCCTCGGCTCTTCAGACGGAAAGAGGCTGTTCCTTTCCATGATTGCCCACCTCTCCACCAGTTCATGAAGAACCTCTATTAACCGCCTTTTTCTGATAGTGAAGCGAAAAAGTCCCAAAGATGCCTGATTGACAACGAAGGGAGGGGTGTGTCGGTGAGCGGACGAGGGAGTGTTTGGGGGAGGGGGACCATCCCCCCTGGGTCCTCTTTTAGGTTTTTCCCTAACGACAGGAGTCGGTCCATTCCCTACCTTTCATCATCGTAACCTCCTGTACTCAGGACCTTGTAGATGGCATAGAAACCAATTCCGATGGCAACAAGGTACGAGAAAATTGCCATGTAGTACACAAGGTGGGGAAGCTGGATATTGGACTCCCTTAGAATAAAGGAGGACCCTATGACCATTCCCGAAACGATGAGGCCGATGAGGACTTTATTACTGGTTCGATCGAGGGAGAGCTGGAGCCGCCTGATGTCGGTATCGACGATGTCAATCCTTATCGTCCCGGTCGAGAGCTGCTTGAGCATCTGGTTGACGTTCCTCGGCATATCGAGCAGCCCGTCAACCGTCTCGAGAACCGAGCTCCCCGCGCGCGACATAACCTGATCCATGAAGGACTCGCGCTTCTTGAAACGTTCCATGAAGGTCTCTGCCTCGTCCTTGAAACGGAAATCAGGATCAAGGGTAACCCCCACGTCAAGCACCATGATAATCACTTTGAGCATCAGCATCAGGTTTGTCGGGACCTTGATGCGGTAATCCCGGAGAATGGTCGTGAACGCATTCGTCATCCCCCGGAAGCTGTACTGCCCGATGGTGGTTCCTTCAGCCTCCCGCATTGCACTGTACAATTCGTCCCTCAGTGATTCCCTCGACTCCTCGGGTATCTTTACCGAGAGACCTTCCAGGGCCTTGACCATCATGCCCGCATCCTGCACAACCATGGAGTTGATCAGCTGGACAAACCAGAAACGCCTTTCCGGCCGGATGATCCCCACGATCCCGAAATCGAGGAAGACAAGGTCTCCGTCACGCGTCACAAGCAGGTTGCCGGGATGGGGGTCTCCATGGAAGAAGCCGTCCTGGAATATCTGGGTCATATAGGCAAGAAAACCCCTCTGGGCAATCCTCCTTGGGTTGAGACCGAAATCCCTGATGGCCGGCAGATCGTCCACCCTCACTCCTTCGATATATTCCATCACAAGGAGCCTTCGCCGGGTATATTCCCAGTAGATGCGGGGGATTTTTACCCCCCGGATCATTTCCATGTTCTTCCGGAGGATGTCTGCATTCTTGCCGTCCCGTATAAAATCCAGTTCTTTTCGTATCTGGCCTGCAAAATCTTTCACGATACCGCGGGGGTTGTAGACCTTCCACTCGGGAAACGTCCTTTCTGCCCTGCGGGCGAAAGACTCGAGGATAACGATGTCGGTCTCGATGATACCCTCGATCCCGGGCCTCTGGACTTTCAGGACGACGGGTGTCCCATCCTTCAGGCGTGCCCGGTGCACCTGGGCAATCGAGGCCGATGCAAGGGGAACTTCCTCGATTCCATCAAAATAATCCTCGAAATCGGGTAGTTCAGCTGTGATGACGTCCCGGATCTGGTCGAAGGGGAGGGGATTGGACTTGTCCTGGAGCTTTTTCAATTCCTCGATCAGGGGAGGGGGCAGCATGTCCTGCCTCGTGCTCAGTATCTGCCCGAACTTGATGTAGGTCGGCCCCAGTTCCTCCAGGGCCATCCTTACACGCTGGTATTCGGTTGCTGCAGACTCGACCGGGCATGCCCTGCCAAAACGAAACCTGTGCACACCGGGAAATAGCCGTTGGACAATGATCCCAAAACCATACTTGAAAAGGATGTCAGCAATCTGCCAGTACCTTTTGAATCTCGTCACCATGCTCTCACATGCCCCATGCCCTGTATCCTGTCATCCGATGAGAGTGTATATCACGCTTCACCTGTGCGCAAAGTAGGCAAAAATCCCCTTTTCATCGGCCGTATCAATCCGGGCAAACCCTATCCGCTCGAACTGCACCACTGCGCCAATTTCCCGTGTAACGGCCCTTTCGCATACCCCGGGACGGGGGCCATCCGGGGTGTAGAGTACCGCAGGGACACATTCCCCGGCAGGCACCCACTGGATGATGGGAGCCTTCCTCGTCCTGGCCTCGGCGAGGGATTCCCCTGCGAACCGGAACCGGGGTGTACCTTCTCCATACTGCACCTCAACGTTAAAGAGGTCCTTTAACCGGACAATTGACGGCCTTTTTTCTATCTCCTCGCGCGGTACCAGCGCTTTCCCTGCAAAATGCAGCTGGCGTGTGCCCCTTTCGGGATGGGCAGGGTGCAGGAGTGCATGGGCTGTCTGGTGGGGAGCGCCCTCTACTGTGACTTCAACCGGGTCGGGGACAAAGAAGTAACGGTTTGCCTTTGGATCGACAATCGCCCTGTTATGAGCATAGAGGTTCTCCCACGAGAACGAGATGTCGGTCTCTCCAATCCCTATTTCGAGGACTGCGTCCCGCACTGCCTGGGGTGTGATCCCCCGGCGGGCCATTGCCCGGAGGGTGCCCAGGCGGATGTCGTCCCATCCCTGGTATTCTCCGGCTGCGATTCCTGCCCTCATCTGAGATGTGGAAAGAACAACCCCTTCAATGCCCATCCGGCCATAGTGCCTGTAGACAGGGGGTTCCCACCCGAAATATTCGAAAATGTATCGCTGTCTCCCCGTATTTGCAATGTGGTCCTTTCCCCTTATCACGTGGGTGATCCCGAGGAGGTGGTCATCAACCGCAACAGAAAAATTCATGAGCGGATAAACGCTTGCCTCTATCCGCGGGTGAGGTACGCTTTTTAAAATCCGGAAAGCCGGGAAATCCCTCATAGCCGGATCAGGGTGAGCAAGGTCTGTCTTCACACGCAGAGTGGCCTCGCCTTCCCCATAACTGCCTGCAAGCATCTCCTCAAATGCATGAAGACTGTCTTCCAATGACTTCTCCCGGCACGGGCATGGCTTTTTTGCCATTTTCAGCGCCTTGAACCTCTCTGAATCGCACGTGCAGACATACGCACCTCCCCTCTGGATGAGCTCCCGCGCGTACCTGTAATAGGTTTCAAAGCGGTCACTCTGGTACACGATATCGCTGATCGCAAGGCCCAGCCACTCGATATCCTCGCGGACCATGGCGTATGCCAGGGGGTCGACTCTCTTGGGGTCAGTGTCCTCGATGCGGAGGATATAGCGGCCGCCGTACCGACGAACATACGCATCATTGAGGACTGCCGCACGGGCGTGCCCGAGGTGGAGGGGCCCGCTCGGGTTGGGCGCAAACCGCATCACCACGCCACCCTCTGCCTTCTCGAGCGGGGGAAGTTCCCGTGTATGTTCCCGGGGACGCGAGATATCCTCGGCAAGTTCAGGTGCAAGTGCACGAAGCTGCTCCTCCCTCTGGGCAGGCGAGAGCCCGGATACCTCACGGATTACCTCGTCCACGAGGACTGATGCATCCTTGGCCCTCTCCCTGAACTCCGGGTACTTACCCATGACCATCCCGATTACTGTCCCCGGGCGGGGGATGCTCCTGTACCGTATGGCATTCTGGAGTGCAAAAAGGAACAGCGCACTCTTTAATGGGTCATTCTCCTCGGTTCTCTCCATCGTCAGTACCGCCGCCTGACAAAATAACTTCCCAATTCCTTCAGGAGATCCTTCTCTTCACTGTCGGGAAGAATCGAGATCCGACGTATCCCCGTCCTGACGAGGTCCTCTGCGATCCCCTGAACCTCCGCAATGACGCCGAGGTCTTCGAGACGGGATATGATCTTTTCCACATTTTCTCCTGGTATCTCTCCCCGGAACTGCGAAAGGTCAAAGCCTTTCTCCCTGGCCTTGATGTAGATGAGGGTCTTTTTCCCTTCGCGGATGTCTGATGCCTGGTCCTTCCCGCTCACCTCGGAGGGTGCAAGGAGGTCGATGAGGTCGTCCTGGATCTGGAAGGCCATTCCGATACCCTGTCCAAAGTGGTAGAGGGCATCGGTGTAATTTGGATTTCCGCCGGCAAGAATGCTCCCGATCCCTGCAGCGGCCGCATACAGGGCCCCTGTCTTCTTTTCCACCATCTTGAAGTAGTCACCCTCGGATACATCCTCCTCCTTTTCAAATGACATGTCCAGGTGCTGTCCCTCGCAGATCTCCACGCACGTCCGCGCAAGGAGAGATGTCGCACGGACCTTTGCATTATCCGGGGCATCAGCGAGGCAGAGGAACTCGAATGCCGTCGCAAAGAGGACATCGCCCGCGAGGATTGCCGTCGGCTCGTCCCAGCGCGTGTGCACAGTGGGGACACCCCGCCTGACCTGGTCACCGTCCATGATGTCGTCATGGATGAGCGTGAAGCTGTGGGTCAGCTCGAGAGCCAGCGCCGCAGGCATCACATCTGCAGAACTCCCCTTTTTTACAGCATCTGCCGCCAGGAGCAGGAGGGCTGGGCGGAGCCTTTTTCCCCCTGCAAGCAGGAGGTGGGCACTCGCCCGGCCAAGCTCGTCACAGGCCGAGCCAAAGTAACGGTTGAAGAGGGCATCCACCTGGTCTGCCGTCTGTTCAAGGTACGTGTGTAAATCCATCTCGTCCTCCCCCATTTCCTCCGGTCTAGGTCAGTTTCACCCTGTGCCCGTTTGAGAGTATGTGCACATCGTTATGGAGGGTATATCCAAGTGCCTCTGAAAATTCCGCATACCCCGAGGTCATCCTGATATGGCCGTGAGCGGGAATGATATGTTGTGGGTTCAGCATATGGATGAACTCGTAGTGATCTTCCCTGTATGCGTGGCCACTGACATGGAGATCAGGGAAGATGCGTGCCCCGGCCATGTTAAGGTGGGCCTCGATCATGTACCTCTGCCCGATGTTCATGGGGTTTGGAATCACCTTGGCACTGAAGATGACCTTGTCGCCCTTATCGACCTTGTAGGGTGTGTCACCCAGTGCAATTCTCGTGAGGATTGAACCGGGTTCACCCTGGTGTCCCGTGATGATGGGGAGGAATTTTTCCTTGCCTGCTTTCATCATCCTCCGGAGCGTCCGGTCCACCGTGCGCCGGTTGCCAAACATACTCATCGTCTGAGGAAACGCAACGAGTTTCATCTGCTCGGCTGTCGAGGCGTATCGCTCCATGGACCTGCCGAGGAGAACCGGCTTTCTCCCAATCTCGTGTGCACACTCGGCAATTGTCTTGACCCGTGCAATGTGCGACGAGAACGTCGAGACGATGATGGCAGACTTGTCGTCCTCGTAGCTCGTGATCGTGTCACGCACGATATCCCGTGCGATCCTCTCGCTCGGAGCCCTCCCGCGGTTGTCTATGTATGTACATTCCACTATCAGTCCGAGCACTCCTTCCTTTCCGATCTGGCGGAGGCGTGCAAAATCAGGGGGTTCTCCGATGACGGGCGTCCGGTCAAGCTTGTAATCACATGCATACACTATTGCACCTTTTGGGGTATGGAGGACGACCGTTGCAGTATCAATGATGCTGTGCTGCATCCTGATGAACTCGAGGGCAAGGTTCTGGGAGAGGGTGTATTTCTGCCCTGCCTTCAGGGCAAAAAGCTTGTTCGTTACCCCGAATTTCTGTTCCCCTGCGATCTGTTGCCGTATCAGTTCCGTTGTGTACGGTGTCCCGATGATGGGCGCATTGTACCTGTGTGCAAGCTTGGGTATCGCCCCGATGTGGTCCAGGTGACCATGGGAACAGACGATTGCTTTCACCGTCCCTTCCACGGAGTTCATCATGGTGTCATCAGGTATCGCCTTCATCTGGATGAGGTCGAGGGAATGCATGTTCTCCACTTCGGCCTCCTCGTGGATCATCACCTGGTCGAGGCGAAGACCCATGTCAAAAATTACTATCTCCTTGCCACAGCGGACGGCGGTCATATTCCTCCCGACTTCGTCGTACCCGCCCACTGCAATTATCTCAATATCCATTATTTTCCTCCTTGTTCTGTTCCAACCATCTCCCGGGTCTTTCCAGTGATGTAAACCCGGGTCCTTTTCAAGTCAGCAATCTTTCCTGATCCAGACAGGAACATTGCAGTGCGCAATTCCCGGTGGAAGGCTTCTATCTTTGCAAAGAGTGCATCTTCACTCTCGAGGGCCGGGCGGAGCAGGGGGAGGGCAAGTCCGCAGAGATCTGCACCGAGTGCGATGGCTTTGGCCATATCAAGCCCACTCCTGATGCCCCCTGTCGCGATGACAGGCCCCCCGGTTTTTGCGACCTCAATCAGGCTTACTGCGGTGGGTATCCCCCATTCCTCGAAGAGGGAGCCGAGAGCCACGAGGGCAGGTCCCTTCTCTGCCCTGGACCTTTCTGCCCGGACTGCCTCGATAGCTGCCCAGGACGTGCCGCCCCAGCCACCAATATCGATTGCCCGGACTCCTGCTCCCCAGCAGGCGCTTGCGGTCTCCGCAGATATGCCGCTCCCCGTCTCCTTTATAATGACCGGGACCGGGCTTTCCCTGCAGAGGGCCGAGAGGGCCGCATAACACCCCGTTGCATCATGGTCTCCTTCCGGCTGGATTGCCTCCTGGAGAAAATTCAGGTGGACGGCAATTGCATCTGCACTGATCATCTCTATTGCCCTTTCTGCCCAGTCCAGGCCATGGTCACGAAGCTGTACAATTCCCAGGTTTGCAACAAGGTATGCCCCGGGGGCCTCATCCCTCACAACCCGGAAACTCTCCTCGAGGGCAGGGTTCTCGAGGGCCGCTCGCTGGGAACCGACGCACATCCCAATCCCAAAACGTTGTGCAGCCCTCGCGAGGCGCATGTTCACCTCCCGGGTATCGGGATGCCCCCCCGTCATTGCTGCAATGAAAAGGGGGGATGAGAAACCACGTCCAAGGAACCTTGTGGACAGGTCTATCCGGGAAAGATCGCATTCCGGTAACGCAGAATGAACGAGCCTGATGTCGGAAAATCCAGAAAAACCACGTTCGATCTCCTCGTCCGCGCAAATCCGCAGGTGGTCAACCTTTCTCCCCGAGGTTAATCGTTTCTTGTCCATGTGACCTCCCTTCCCTTTACACTCGTCCCACCGTGGGGCCTCCCCTCCAAAAAATCTGCGAGCCTTGAGACATGGAAAATATCCGACGTCGTACCTTTTTTGGCAAGTTCCTGGAGTTCCCGGAGCTTTCCTCCCATTCCTCCCGTCACATCTGTGTAACTCGAACGCCCCACATGCACAACCCGTCCATCGTCCCATCCGATCTCCTGGATGACCCTTCCATCAGGTCCAAGCACACCGGGCACGTCGGTTGCCAGACCGACACGGGTAAAGGGGACTTTCTCGGCCAGGAACCGTACAATCTGGTCTCCTGAGACAATCGTCGTCCCCCTGGTTCCGTCCATGACGACATCCCCATGCAGGACAGGGACAAGACCAAGGGCCATGAGTGCCGCGATGGGCCGGGTCTCGAGGGCGACGAGGGCCCCGTTACTCGCCCATGCTGAGCCGAGGGGGTGTATGCCGATAGCAGGGATCCCTGCCCCTCTCAATACCCCGACAAGGGTCCCATTCAGGGTGCAGACTGCCCCGTGTGTCAGTGCAATACCCTCCCGGACATGGGGACTCTGACTTCCGTGCGCAATGCCATACCGGTGTGCTTCGGGGTGTCCGAAAGAACCCGCCCCGTGGACGATGCACAAACTCCCCTGTGCATATGCCGCGAGGTCTTTTGCTATCCTTTCCATCGCCGCCCGATCCACAACACCGGGAGAACCCTTGTCCGTGAGGACACTGCCTCCCAGTTTGAGGAGTATCTGGTCAGACATCCTTCTCCTTCCGGGCTCCTTCCGTGTCGAGGTTCGTTATGAATGCCTTTGCATCACAGGCCTCTATTGCCCCGGCAACCCTGCTTTTCAAGTGCTTGGGACACAATGCAACCATGCAGCCACCTCCACCGGCACCGGTCAGCTTGGCGCCGTATGCACCCGCAGCCCTCGCTGCCAGGATCAACCGGGAGAGAGCGGGGTGTCCCGTGCCGAGAGCCTCGAGGAGCGCATGGTTCATGTCCATCAGGTTCCCAAGGACCTGCATATTGTTCATATTCCGGATTGCACACAGGGATATGGCACCGATTGCATCCAGGATGGGATCGCAGATATCCGGGTTTTCCTTCCGGAGCTGTGCAACCTTCTCAACCATTTTCACTGTACTGTGAGAGACCAGGGTATTGCCCACGACGAGGGGAAAGTTCTGGGGGGGGAGCCGCCTCCGCTGCGTCCCTGTAATGAGAACGATACCGCCGAATGTGCAGACACTGGTATCCGTTGGACTTGCTCTCCCCTTCTGGACTTTTTTTTCTATCTGGTATGCCATCGTAGCGATCTCTTCTTTCGTGTAGTTTTTTCCGAACTCGTCGTTGATTGCAGAGAGTGTCGCGACAGTGACGGCGGCAGAAGATCCAAGGCCCGAGGAACTTGGAAGCTGGGAGTTCACGTAGACGCTCCCCTTCACGCCCATCTCGTCAAAGCAGCTCTCGATATACGGGGACCGGGCATGATGGGCTGTCTTGCTCTTCCGGACCGTTACAAATACCCTCGGACGTATCGCCATCGCAACCCCAGGTTTTCCGTAGACCACGGCGTGCTCACCAAACAAAAAGACCTTGCCTGGTGCACTCCAGGTGGCCACCCTACATCACCGCAATGGCCGCGTACCCTACCACTTCCGGGTCTCCGGTGACATCCCCACTCGTCGCATACCCGAGCAGTATTCCTTGCCTTGCACCCAGTTGCCTGCATGTCAGGCACATGGCTGCAATCGGCCCATACCCGCAGGCACTGACCCTTCTTGCGGTGATGCGCCGATAGAATTCAGGGATATCAAGGGTCTTGAGTGGTTCAATGGCGTACCTGTCATTCTCCTCCGCCACTGATCGGGGCACGTAGTGGGAGAAGTCACTCGATGCAACGATTCGGATATCCGTTCGTCCACTCCTCTGGATACCTTCGAAGAGGAGGGATGCAAGTTCTCCCGCAGCCTCCATGCCCTGGTCACCCATCAGGACAGGGACAATCCGGGCCCGGGGAAACCTGTACTTGATAAAGGGTACCTGGACCTCCAGTGAGTTTTCCTGCGCCTGGTGTGAGACTTCATCAACTTCCAGGTCAAACAGGGACCCAAGACCGGCGTCATTGTCAACGATACCGAGGGGGGTCTCCCACGGGAGAAGGGAGAGACTCGTGCGGTACCCCCTGTGGCTCGGTCCGATGACGATGAATGTCCCGGAGAATGAAGGGGGTATTGCACTGTATGCAAAGGCAGAGATCTCGCCCGAGTAAGGATACCCCGCATGGGGAGAGACAATGCCAAGAGCGTCGACCCCGGGATCTTTATGCGCAAAGAACCGTTCCATGAGTTGCTCGAGGTGGTGGGGGTCTCGTGGATAGAACATTCCAGCCACCGTGCATTTCCGGGTCTTCATCGCATCTTTCCTCTTGTACCCTGGATACTTTCCTCTTGTACCCCGGATATATTAGATTTCGGTCTCGAAATCTTCGGGGGTAAGAGACGTTGCAATACCCTTCAGGCGAAGCATTTCCTTCGTTAAGAGGTAATAAACCATCGAGAGGGCTTTTCTCCCCTTGTTGTTGGTGGGTATCACGAGATCGACGAGGCTGGTCATGTTGTTTGTATCGCAGAGTGCCACAATTGGAATCCCACTCTGGACCGCTTCCTTGACGGCCTGGGCATCACCGATAGGGTCGGTCACCACGAGGACCCCCGGTTCGATATACCCGTCGAGGTTCTGGTTTGTCAGCATCCCGGGGATAAAGCGACCGGTCACCGCGTTGGCCCCGATGGTCTCTGCAAACTTGGAGGCAGGGTACTGGCCGTACTGGCGTGAAGTCACGACAAGGATGCGGGTCGGGTCATACTGGTTGAGAAATTTTGCAGCAGTCTTGATCCGCTCGTCGGTCTCCCTGATGTCCAGGATATAGAGCCCGTCACCCCGCACGCGGTAGATGAACTTCATCATGTCCTTGCTCTTCTGCTGGGTCCCGATGTGGATTCCCGCGGCGAGATACTCTTCGACGGGAACCAGGGGCTCTTTTAACTCAATTTCCATCTCTGTTTCTGTCATGTTGACTGGTCCTCACATTTTTGCTGTCTGTTTGCCTTTTCTGGTTTCTACTTTTCCATTCCATTCATGCCCATTGCGGCACAGGTACCGATACCGGGACAGAAACACCCTTGCCAGTCAGGATAAACCGGAATTTCCCGGCAAGATCTCTCCTGCTTTCCGGTAAACTGTGCAGGTGAGTGCTGCAAAGTCCTGTCATCGTATCTTACTTCCTCTTTACCGTGATGGGTATGACATTGTGCTGGAACTCTTCGAGTGCAATTTCCAGGGGATCAATCTTGTCAGTCTTGATGAGGAGCGGAGCTCCCATGGATATCTGGAGGGCTCTTGCCCCGATAATCCTGGCCTTCTCATACCGAGTATAAGTCTCCTTCATACACCCTCAGAATGCATGGATGAGCGATAAATGGGGTCGCTGAGATTCGAACTCAGGTCACAGCATCCCGAACGCCATAGGATGGTCCAGGCTACCCCACGACCCCTCACTGATACGGATTGAGATCATCAATTATCTCTTTGTGAGAGAGGAGCATCCTGCGACAGCAGTACCGGACAAGACCGAGGTCGTCGAGGATCACCTTTGGATCCTCGCCGGCATCCCTTCGGCGCTTGAACTCCTCGTACGCAGGTGAGATCACTTTCCCACATGTGAAACACCGCACTGGTATCATGACGGTATTATCTCCCAATTCATTTCAGTATCTCAACGATAAGACTTTTGGAACTTCTTTCTCGCACCCCTTCCATGGGGTTTCTTGGGTTCCTTCTGCCTCGAATCATTCACGAGCAGGGTCCTGTCATACGAGAGGAAGATATCCTTGATCTTGGGATCGTTGTGCCACTTCAGGAGACCCCGGGCAAGTGCAGTGCGCACGGCCTCTGCCTGTCCCATGATACCCCCGCCTTTCACGTCGATGGAGACATCGAGCCCTGCTACCGCACCTGGTGCGAGGAGGATGGGCTCAGCAATTTTCATGCGGACCATCTCGTTCGGGTAGAGATCGAGGGGGATCGAGTTTATCCGGACCCGCCCCTTTCCCGTGCGAACTGTTGCACGAGCGATCGCCGTTTTTCGTTTTCCACTGGTATTGACTACCTTTACCATTCAACCACCATTCCTAGAACTTTGCTCCCAGGTACGTGCTCACCGCGCCAACCGTCACGGACTTCGGGGTGTTGAGCCGGTCCATATGGGCCTCATCAAGGGTCTCCCATTCTTTTCCTGAGAAGTCCGAGGGGACCCCCACGTACACCTTGATCCTCTTGAAGGCCTCCATACCCGAAGGTCTCTTGTAGGGGAGCATACCGCGGATTGTCCGCCTCACGATATGGTCTGGTCTGCGTGGGAAGAACGGGCCTCCTTCACGCGAACCACGTGTCCTCTTCCTGCTGTAAATCGAGAGGACCCGTGCCCGGCTCCCTGATATGATTGCTTTCTCTGCATTGATGATTGCAATATCCTCCCCATTGAGAGCCCTCTTTGCAACGATGCTTGCCATCCTTCCCAGGAGAAGTCCCTCTCCATTGATGATCGTCGTCATTGCCTTTCACCGCAATATCCTGATTTTACTCCCCTGGGGATTATCCCTGATGAGCTCTTCTATTGTCAGGACCTGGCCTTTTGCCTCCCGAATCTTCGTCTCGGCAGACTGCGAGAAGTTGAGGGCTGCAATCCTGACTCCGTTTTCCAGGATTCCACTCCCAAGAACTTTGCCCGGGACAACTATGGTCTCCCCGTTGCCGGCATACCTGTTGATCTTGCTCAGGTTCACCTCGGCATAATTGCGTGCAGGGGCTTCCAGCCGGGTCGCAATGTCACGCCATATGTTTGCCCCGTTCTGCCGTGAGGCATCCTTCAAGAGTGAGATCAGGTTCACCAGGCGTGGATTTGTTTTTTTACTCGCTCTTGTCTTCATCTCTGGTCACTCCCGATAATACACTGACTTGCGCGCATAATTCATCTGACTGCGACTTCAGGTAACCCAGGGCCCTCTCCACGATCTCCCTGGCAGGCAGAGACCCGTCGCCCTCGACGATAAAGATGAAGCGTGAAGTCTCTGACTTTACCCTCACTGCCGGCTCGTCACCGATACCGGTGTTTAAGCATGCTCTCTCACAGAGGCGGCAGAGTGAACATTCCTGGAGTTTATTCTCTTTTACTGCCACCCGGTTTGCCTTGATCTCGAGGATCGCGCGGGGACACTCTTCCACGCACCGGCCACATCCATCGCAGCGCTCGTCCACCTCCACCACGGGGAAATTCTTGAAGCCGCATGCCGTCGTCGGCTGCCACTTTGCATGGACGCGGCCCCTGTTGAGGACTGCCCTCGCTTCAAGAACGACTTTCTGGTCCTTTGCAAGCTTGACAATCGGGATGTTTTCCACAGCAGGGACTGCCCGCGGATCCTGGGGGATGAGGTCGCGCGAGTAAACAGTTCCCGGCCCTTCTACCGAGAGCGTGAACGTGACACTGCACCTGTCGCACCCTGCTCCCCCGCAGCCGCACTGGTCCTGCGGGACATAGCAGTCCAGGTCTGTCCGGATTGGGATGAGTCCAAGCCGGTGCGCAAGCATCTCGTCAAAGAGGGCACTTGTGTTGTCGTAAATCCTGACATCCTCGATGGCGAGTGTCGGGACTTCTCCTATCATTGCCCTCCGCAGGGCGTTGGCAAACGGCTGGCCCGGTCCTGCGAGTGTGAACCTCGCGGAGATGTCGTCAGAGTGCAGGAACTCTATCTCCATCAGACTCTCCTGCCCCGCCGGCCGCCCTTCGGCCGTATTGAATCATGGGGGATGGGCGTGACGTCCTCGATCCTCCCGATGCGCATTCCGGCCCGTGCGAGTGCCCTGATGGCAGCCTGCGCACCCGGGCCGGGACTCCGCTGTTTTCCCCTGCCGGGGGCCCTTACCTTGACGTGGACACCGACGATACCCTTTTCCATTGCCGCCTGGGCCACGTTCATCGCCATCTGCATCGCGGCATAGGGTGAGCTCTCATTGCGGTCCTGCTTGACGACCATCCCGCCGCTGCTCTTGCAGACCGTTTCAGCTCCCGAGAGATCGGTGATGGTGATGATGGTATTGTTGAAGGAGGCAAATATGTGGGCAATACCCCATTTTTCCTTATCCCCTGCCATTGTTATCGACCTGCCTTTGCAATCCGTGCCCTTTCGGCATGGTCAGCATTTGCAACGGGGGACCGGGTGTAGTAACCTATCTCGGTCTCTTCACTCCGCGATACAGTGTATCCTGGAATACTGACCCTCTTGCCCCCGATCGCAATGTGGCCATGGGTGATCATCTGGCGCGCCTGCTTAGGTGACCTCGCAAGTCCCCTGCGGTACACGAGCGTCTGGAGGCGCCTCTCGAGCTGGTTCTGGACCTTGAGGGAGAGGACGTCATCGATTCCGGCGTCAGGTCCAAGGAGACCTATCCGCTGGAGGTGCTCGATCAGGGCGGCCCTCTTTGCCTCAAAGAGCAACTGGTCTTTCCCGGTTGACATGAGGGCGAGGAGGTCACGGGCAGCCTTCCGGTACTTCCTCAGGTGACTGGCCGCCTTCCAGATCTCGCGCTTGTTCCGCAACCCGTACTCGATCATGAACCTGTTCTCCTCCTCGATGCGGGTCTTCTCGAACGGTCTCTTTGGCGTCTGGTATTGCTTGTGGTTCTTACCCGGATATCCCATTCACTACCACCTGGATTATTCCTTCTTCCTCTTCACGCCGACGGTGGCGCCAGTGCGGCCTGTCGACTTGGTCCGCTGTCCACGCACTTTCTGACCGGTCTCGTGCCGTATTCCCTTGTAACAGCGAATCTTGCGCATGAGGTTGACGTCTTCATCGAGGGTTGTGACCACATCCGTCCCGAACAGGTGGCGTGGCTCCCCGGTATAGACATCCTTGGGACGGTTGACCATCCATGCCGGGACCTTTTTCTCGTAACCCTCCACGATCCCCCGTAACTTCTCCACGTCTTCCTCTGAGAGCTTTCCCATAATCTCCCGGGGGTTAACACCTGCCAGGCGGGCTATGACTGATGCCGTATGCCTCCCGACACCCTTGATTCCTGTCAATGCCGTGGTAACGGGCTTTGTCCCGTCCAGGTCGGTGTTGCTGATTCTGACGAAATACCGTATTTCTTCTTCCTGAGCCATCCAATCCCTCTTTGTTGTGAGAATTCCCAATTTCAGCGCTGAGGGAGGGATTTGAACCCTCGAGTCCCAAGGGGACACAGGTTTAGCAAACCTGCGCCATACCGGGCTTGGCTACCTCAACAGAGAATCTCGCATCTTTCAGACACTCGCAGCACTCTGGGTGTGCCACTCCATGAATGGTGTTTTATTATTTTATCCCGCCTGTTATAAAAATTCTCTCCCTGCTGAGGGAAGGCACCCCCTTTTTGCGAGACACGTACGCATTATTTTTTCCCGGAATCCGGCATGTCCAACGAAAATGGGGAGGGGGGAATGCAAACGAGAGCTGCACCCGATGTGTCCACCGGGTTTTTCCTTGAGGGAAAAGACTGATAGGCGTGCCCCCGGAGAGATTACTTCTCTTTGGTTCCCGTTTTGGCCCCGTGGCAGTATCGCCGCGGCCCTGCCACCCCACTTTCAATCAAGGCCCTGCCGGAGAATCCTGTCCCGGCGGACCCTGGCCCGCTCCGTCCGCCTGATATTATCGCCCACAAGGGCAGACACGACAAGGGGAAGGGCAATGGTTGCATCAACGTGCACCTGGACGTGCATGGTTTGTGCAGACTCCTTGCCCCAGCTGATGGCTTCCTCAAAAGTGCAACCCGAGAGTCCCCCAAACTGGGGAGAATCTGCTGTGTACTGGATTGCATAGTCATGACCGCCGAGGTCTTTTGCGTGGATCGAACCGATGACCTGGGTCTGCTGGATGAAATTCTTTGGCACACCCCCACCCACGTAAACGACTCCAGTCTTTGTCACCTCCTCGACAAGAGAGGTGAGTTCATCGGTATCCGCGATCTGGTCGATATCGATCGGTATGCCCCTCCTGCGGGCTATGAGGGCTCCGATACCAATGGACGAATCGCACAGGGCAGGGACAAAGACGGGGATCCCCTCCTTGACGCACGTGGAGAGGAACGACTCCCGGCCGGGAGCCGCTGCCACCAGCCATTCCCCGAAGAGACGGAGAAATTCCCTCGAAGAACCCCTGAAGGGAGCAATCTTCTCTGCAAAGCGTGCAAATCCCCTGTCAACCCACCGGAAGTCTTCCTCGTAGGCAAAGACATCGTATATCCTGTCGATACCCTTCTCGTAGAGATCGGCATCGCTGACATGGTGGTGACCCCTGTAATGGCAGATTCCCAGGTGCTCGCACACGTCGTGAAAGATGTTTGCCCCGGTGGACACAACTACATCGATGTAGTGGCGCCGCGCAAGTTCAATCAGGACTCTCTGCATCCCGGCAGGGAGCATTGCCCCGGAAAGGCCGAAAAATATGGTACATTCCGGGTCAGAGAGCATCCGTTTCCACACTTCAACAGACTCCCCAAGCCTCCTCCCCTGGAAACCGCAGTGGGCCATCCCCCGCAAGAGTTCTGCCACGTTGCCGGTGGGGACCACGGGGTCTGTCGCTGTCATCCTCTCCCGCCCATCCCGCGATACGGGCCTACCAAAGACAGATTCCAGGCCGCCCAGCCTCGCGATGAGATCGTCTCCCTTCTCTGTCATTATAGTTAAGTGGACCAGCAACCGATAAGAAATATGCGTGTCTTCCCCCGTGAGAGGGGGAAAACGACCCCTTGTTTCAAAACGTGCCTATAGGGTATTTTCGAAAAATAAAGTTTTTTCAGAGCGCTTTGACCAGGGAAGACCGTGTTACCATTCCCAATACCTTGTCGCCATTCACGACCGGGATTGAACTGATTCCCTTTTCCAACATGAGGTCAACGACGGTATCGATGCCTGTGTCCCCTTCGACAGTAATGACCGGCGATGTCATGATATCCTTCACGAGGAGGTTCCGGATTCGGTGGTCCTGGTACTTGTCCTCCACCACCTCCCTGAACCTGCGCATCGCGACTGCAACATCGGTCTCGGTCACGATGCCAACGACACGGCCATTTTCCGTCACAACGCACCGATGGAGGTTGTCGTCGATCATCCTCCTGCGCCAGTGGACAACCCGCTCGTCCACGTCGATGGTGCAGGCAGGCTCCATGACATCCACTGCCTTCCCCTGGGGGCGCATGACCTTGAGAAGGTCGCCGGCGGTGACCTGCCCGATGAGCCTGTGGTCCTCGTCGTAGACCACAACGAGTTTGTAGGCCTGGAGGAGCGGGATCACGACGTCAAGGTCCTGGTCGGGGTACACTGTCGTAAAGTCCTCCTCGACGGTGCTGGCCACATGGATGGACGTGGGTGAGATGGTTGAATTCCTCTTTGTCCCCAGTTTATCTGCCACGCTCTGGCGGGACACTATGCCCACCACGGTATTGTGGTTGACTACAATGAGGGGATCCACGCCTTCGTCGAGCATTTTGTCCAGCGCTTCCGTGATCGGTGCAGATTTCGATATTGTCACCGGCCGGGACATGATATCCTTGACCAAAATTTCCTCGTTCATTTCGCCACTTCCCGTATGACATCGTCTCTCTTGAGTATTCCCTTTATTTCGTTCCCATCCACGACAACCAGGCTGTTGATGCGGTGGAACTGCATCATTTGGACCGCTTCCTTGAGCGATGCACTCTCACTGATGGTGATAACAGGCCGGGACATCAGGTCTTCGGCAATTGCGGTCGCCTCCATGACGTACCGGAACTGCTTCCTCCCTGCAGACTCCCCGCGCCGGAGCATTACCACGTCTTTCCTGGGGATTTCTCTCTTTTCATCCTCGTAAAGGAAGAATGCAAGGTTGCTCTCTGTGATGATTCCGGCCAGTGTACCATCATTATTGACAACGATGACCTTATCATTCCTCTCCTTCATGAGGTCAATCACATGGTCAAGCGAGTGGTACCGGCTGACCGTAATTGCATCCTCCATCACGTCTGCGACCGGGAGGTCGATGGCGTTGACGGCTGCTGACCGCATCAGGTCGGACTTTGTCACGATGCCAACCACCTCGCCTTCGTTGAGGACCGGGAGACCACTGATGTCCCACTGGATCATGAGGCCGGCAACCTTTGGCGTCGATGTATCGGGAGATACCGTGACAGGGTCCCTTGTCATCAGGATACTGACAGGGATATTGTCGATGGGCCGTCTCCTCCAGATCGGTTCACTCTGGCGCAGGCGGTACCCGATATCTTTCTTGGTGAGAATGCCGACGAGCTTTCCGGCTTCCATGACGGGAAGGCGCGATATACGGTGCTTGAGCATGATCTTGCGGGCATGGGCAACGTTTTCCCCCGGGGCGACGATGTGGACCGGTGACGTCATGATGTCTTTCGCCTGCATGACCTCTACACCCCTGAAAACGCCTTGACGAGGTCATATTCCGTCACAAGGCCAATCAGCCTTGCATCTTCGATGACGGGCAGGGCGCCAACACCTCTCTTGGTCATCTCTGCTGCCGCCTCGTTTGCACTCCTCTGGGGTGTGATGGTAAAGAGGTTTCCGGAGACGAGGGTCCTGATGGGCAGCGCCATGACCTCGGCTATGTCACCTGTTTCCATCTGGTCAAAGACCCGCCTACTCCCGAGGAATTTCATGATGTCCGTCGTTGTCACGATCCCGTAGAGCACGTCATTGCTCACGACAGGGAGCCTTCGGAACCTGTGCCTCGTCATCTCCCGCGTGACCTTCCCGATCGGGCAGTCCGGGTCTGTGACCCGGAGGGACCGGCTCATGATCTCCTCCACGGTGGATGATACCTTCTCGCTGGCAAGGACTGTCATGACGTCCCTTTCCGTCACGATGCCGACGAGTACCGAGTCATCGTTCACGATGGGGATTCCCCCTATCATCCTGCCGGTGATTATTCCGATGGCCTCCGAGAGCGAGGCTGTTTCAGGAAGCGTCGTGACCTGGGTTGTCATGATGTTCCTGATGCTCTCGTTCACGGCGGAGAGCAGGTTTCCGCGATGTTTCACCTGGACCAGGTTGAACTTGTCACCACCGCCGAGAAAATCGATGATATCCCCGGATGTGACTATACCCTGGAGCTTCTTTGAGCCCGGGTCAACGACAGGCAGCCTGCGAAACCCGCACTCGGTCATCGTCCTGACAGCCCCGAGGATGCTCATCGTCCGCGGGACTGATACGACGTCAGCGGTCCCGATTGCCATGATCTCTCCCTGCTGCTCCACAATCCTGGACTTGAACTCGACCGGGCCGCGGTCCAGTTTTCCAGGCATTTTCAGGAGTTTGTCACCCTGCTTGTACGACTTGTCTCCGTGGTGCGCCATCTTGAAATCCCCTTTTGTATTCCTCTGAATTCCTATTTTTAGGGAAAATAACCCGGGATATTTTCACACGTCCCCTGGGACAGCTTTCAATACATCGTGCCTGTCGAGGATCCCGACGAGCTTTTCCTCTTCCACGACCGGGAGGCGGCTGATGTCATGTTTCACCATCATTGACGCAGCTTGCTGGAGCTCGTCGCCGGGCGATACAGTGATGACCGGTGTCGTCATCACGCTCTCAACCCGGGTCTTGGACGGGCCTTCGAGCGAAGGCCGCCATCGCCCGTCCCTGAGCAGGTCACGGCGCGATATGATCCCGATCAATCTCTTCTTTTTCACGACAGGAAAGGCAGAATACCCGCTCTCCAGGATCAGGTTGTAAATCCTGTGTATCGGCTCTTCTGCCTCGCACTCCACAACGTTCCTGGACATGAATTCTCCCACCGTTCCCCTGAGGGGATGACGCGTCGTGACGACGGGAAAAATATCAGCGAGGCGGACCCCCCCGATGACCTGTCCCTGGGCATCGACCACGGGGACACTGTCCGTGTTGTTCTTCGAAATGAGCCCGATGACGGTCTCGAGGCTGTCACCAGTGTGTGCGGGTATGATCTCCTTGATGAACCCCTCGATCGTCACATCAGACCGGGTTGACGGGACACGGAGGATATCTGAAATGTCTACGTATCCGAGCAGCTTCCCTCTCGTATCCTGGACAAAGGCCTCACGGTTAACATCCTCGCGCAATACCGACCGGACCCTCGTCACTTTCTCGTCGTCGCGGAAAACAGGGACCTCGACCATGAAGTCTCGGGCTGTCTTCATTGTAACAGTTCCTCCTCACGGCATGAAGGACACAGCATCGTGTTGTCGATCCTCCGGAGATCATCTGACATCTGGCCACAACGGCTGCACATGCCGACTTCGACCTCTTCCTGGCGGTTGATCTCGACAAGGTCTGCCATCAACTCATTGATCTCGGTTGAAACCGTGAGAATATCCCGAACTGTGACAATTCCAATAACCCTGTTCTTGTCGTCAACCACAGGGAGACGCCTGACCCGGTGCTTGATCATCATGTGTGCTGCATCACCGACAGACATATCGGCATTGATAGTGATGAGGGGGGTGCTCATGATCTCATGCGCGAGTACTGCTCCCGGCTTGAGGTCCTTGGCCACGACCTTGCAGTTGATGTCCTCCTCTGTCACTATCCCGAGGGGGACGTTATCTGGGCCAAGGACAATACAGCTCCCCACTTCATCCCGGCACATGAGCATGGCCGCACGGGCAACTGTCCCCCCATATGTGATAGTGGTAGGGTTGCGCCGCATGACCTCGCGGAGTGGCACACGGGTATCGAAGCGGATTGTACCGGATGATTTACTCAATCCTTCACCTCCATGTTGTTGACCGCATGGGTTAATTGCAGTTAACCATACGGTACGTGAAATCTATATATCTTTCTCCCATTCCAGGACAAAACCGGGAGAATAAACCTAATTAACCTCCTGTCCCAATGGATTAGTAACGCAACCGCACGGACCAGGAGATACCTGCCCACCGGAGTGCTACGAGGTGTGATATGAATATTTTGGTCCAGACAAAGAAACGAATCTCCCGGTTTCTATCGGTTTTTTTCAGGAAAAAGAGGGCGAGAATCGGGATATACGGCCCTCCGAACGCCGGTAAGACCACCCTTGCAAACCGAATTGCCCGGGACTGGACCGGCGAGGACGTCGGACTCGTCAGTGAAGTCCCCCATGAGACACGCAGGGCCCAGAGAAAGGCCGATATCAGCATTACTGGTTCAAACGGGAGTAACATCACCATTGACATCGTGGATACGCCTGGTGTGACCACGAAGATCGATTACCGCGACTTCCTCGAGTATGGAATGGACAAGGAGAGTGCGGTGGTGCGTGCCAGGGAGGCCACCGAGGGGGTCGCAGAAGCGATGCACTGGCTGCGGGAGGATATCGATGGAGTCATGTACATGCTCGATTCGACCGAAGACCCTTTCCTGCAGGTCAATATCATGATGATTGGGATCATTGAGAGCCGCAAGCTGCCTGTCATTATCGTTGCCAATAAAATAGATCTCCCTGATGCGGCACCGCAGCGCATCAGGAGTGCCTTCCCCCAGCATCCCGTCGTTCCGGTATCCTGCCTCGAAGGAAAGAACATTGAAGAACTCTACGAGAAGATGGTGGAGTATTTCGGGTAGGGGTGGAACGATGCAGGGAGTCCAGATCGATCTGATATCCTCAGAAAAACTTGAGACGCTGACCTCAATGGAGAAAGTCCACCTCATCCTGGACCACGTCAGGCAGGGAACGATCATCATTCTTGAAAAGGGCCTCTCCCCCGATGAGCAGAGCACCCTGATCGAGATGACGATGCGCGAAATCCTCCCTGATGGTTTCAATGGTATCGAGATCGAGACATATCCCTCAAAGGAGCAGAGCCCCGGATTCCTCCAGAGGCTGCTCGGGAAGAGCCCGAGCGAGTCACGTCTGACGGTGATCGGGCCGGCAAACCAGCTCCGGCTGATCAGGAAAGAAAAAGACATGCTGAGTGCCTGGGTCTCGACCAGGTGATCCGATGCCCCATAAATGCGTCCGCTGCGGAAAAGAATACCGCACGACCGAATGCGAGATCCTCAAGGGGTGCCGGGAATGCGGGGGGAAGAAGTTTATCTTCATCCCCCATCTCGAGCATGAACCTGCCCGGGAGGCCGCGGTTACACCGGTGCCGGAAGAGAGAAAGACACCGGGGGAGGGAGAGCAGAAAGAAAAAGAAGCCGATGTTCCCCTCCTACCGGGAGAGAGACTGGAGAGCATACGAATCATCTCCCCCGGGACATACGAATTAAACATCGAGAAACTTGCAACGTCTGACGAGCGCGTCGTCGGACTGGGGAAGGGCGAGGGGAGTTACCTGGTCGATCTTCTCTCCATGGTTCGTCCAAAGAAGAGAAAAGGAAAAAAATAGACTGCTTTTTCAACTGATATTATCCACGCTATACCCCTTGCTGATCAGGAGTTCCTTGACCCTTTCCTTGTGGTTTCCCTGCAGTTCGATGGATGTCCCTTTGACGGTTCCACCGCAGGCAAGTCTCCCCTTCATGTACTTGGAAAGGTCTTCAAGGTCAATATCCGTGGGGTTCAACCCTTCGATCACGGTTACTTCTTTTCCATAGCGTCGCCGGTCAACCTTGACACTGATTCTCTGCTGCTCTTTTGCAACTTCCTCACAGATACATAGTTCTTTTGGCAGTCCACACGTCGGACAGATCCCACCGTTCATTACAAGTACCTTTCAGTTCTCTTTATATATTTGTTGGCATGGTGAAAAACCTAAAATGACCGAATAATGGTTCAATCAAACGTATATCAGAAGGTCCTCAGGTGACCAGCGTGTCGACCCTGCACGCATCGCACCCCCGCGAGAGGACCTGGTCCTCCTTGCTTTTGTACCTGTAAACGGTGATTCCCTTGCACCCGAGCCTGCGTGCGAGGAGGAAGATCCCCGCAATCTCTTCGGGTGTTGCACCCTGGGGGAGGTTGACTGTCTTTGAGACAGCGTTATCAACATGCTTCTGGAATGTCGCCTGCATCCGCACGTGGAAATCCGGATCAATCTCAGCGGCATTACGGAACAGTTCTTTCACGCCGGGGGGCAGGAGAAGTCCCTCGAGTGACCCTCGCCTCTTTGCCTCGGCGAGAAGTTCACCGCCGTTGGGAAGACCGAGAAAATGCCTCTTGAGTTCGGGGTGAACGATTGAGAACCTCCTCCCATTGATAACCCGTTCCCCTGCACATGCAAAGAGGGGTTCGATTCCGCTGCTCGTGCATGCAATCAGGTGGAGAGAGCCTGTGGGTGCAATCGTCGTGACCGTCGCATTTCTCATGGGGCCTGTGTAGACACTCTTATCAATCGCGGGAAACGATCCCTTCTCCTCTCCCAGGGCACGGGAGGCTGCATGCGACTCCTCCTCGATAAACCGCATGAGGCGTTCGGCAAGGTTGAGGGCCTCCTGCGACTGGTACGGGACTTCGAGCCGGATGAGCATGTCAGCAAACCCCATGACCCCAAGGCCAATCTTCCGCGTTCTCATCGTGTGGTCACGGATGATTGCGAGCGGAAACCTGTTGACGTCTATGACAGCGTCCAGGAACTCGACGGCAAGCCATGTCGTCTCCCTGAGCAGTTCCCAGTCGATATCCCCCTTTCCCATGCACCGGGAGAGGTTGATGCTTCCCAGGTTGCAGCTCTCCCAGGGCAAGAGCGGCTGTTCGCCGCAGGGATTGGTCGCCTCTATCTCTCCCAGACCCGGGACAGGGTTCTTTTCATTAATCCGGTCGAGGAAGAGGACGCCGGGGTCGCCACACCTCCAGGCCGCAAGGGAGAGGGTCTCAAAAAGGAGGCGGGGGTCAATTTCCTCCCACACTGAACCATCTCTCGGATTCACGAGGGGATACCGGCTGCCCCTCTCGAGGTGGGCAAAAAAGTCCGCATCAAACCCCACGGAGAGGTTAAAATTCTGGAGGCCTCCGCCCTCCTTTGCCCGGATAAACTCGACTATGTCCGGGTGATGGCTGGACAGGACACCCATATTTGCACCCCGCCTCTTTCCTCCCTGCCGGAGGGCATTGGTGGCCTCGTCGTAAACCCTAATGAAGGAGAGCGGACCGCTCGCCACACCAGACCACCCCCCGACCGAATCGCCCCGTGGGCGGACACGGGAGAAAGAGAATCCCGTTCCTCCTCCACTCTTGTGAATCATTGCCATGTATCGCAGGACAGAGAAGATCTGGTCGATGGAATCCTCCACGGGGAGGACAAAGCACGCAGAGAGCTGCCCGCAGGCTGTATTGGCGTTCATCAGGGTGGGGGAATTTGGCAAAAACCTCAATTCCCCCATCATCTTTGCAAAGAGGTCTTTTTTATCAGTCCCAACGGCGTTTGCAACCCTCCGGAACATGTCCTCCGGGGTCTCCCCGGGGAGGAGGTACCGGCTGGCAAGGAGCACGCGGGCTGGTTCACATAATTCCATTAAGGAGACAGAGGAATGCCCTTTATTTAAATCCACGCACACCTGTAATCACATGTCCGTGATGGTGCTTGGCACAACATCCCACGCGGGAAAGAGTACTGTTGTGACCGCCCTCTGCCGGGTTTTAAGCGATCGCGGAATCAGTGTTGCTCCCTTCAAATCCCAGAACATGAGCCTCAATTCTTACGTCACCGATGATGGAAGGGAGATTGGGATTGCGCAGGCGATACAGGCTCGGGCAGCGCGTGTACGTCCAACGGCAGAGATGAACCCCATCCTCCTCAAGCCAAAGGGTGATTCGGTCTCCCAGGTCGTTCTCCTCGGCCGTCCCTTCAAGGATATCCCTGCACGCGAATATTACCTGGAGACTGATTATTTACTCTCGATTGCCCTCGAGGCTGTCCAGAAGCTGAAAACAGAGTACCATCACCTCGTTGTGGAGGGCGCAGGAGGGGCTGCAGAGATCAACCTGTACTCCCGCGATATTGCAAACGTCCTGCTTGCCCGGGCACTCCGGTACCCCATCATCCTGGTTGCCGACATTGAGAGAGGTGGTGTTTTTGCCCAGGTGTATGGTACAATCTCCCTCCTCCCACCCGATATCGTCCCCCTCGTCAGGGGGGTGATCATCAACAAGTTCCGGGGCGACCCCGCGATATTTGAACCCGGGAGACGGATGCTTGAGGAGATTACGGGTGTCCCGGTGCTTGGAATTCTCCCCCACGCTTCTATCGCCATTCCCAGCGAGGATTCCCTCTCCCTGGGAGACAAGAGATCTGTTTTTCACCCGGTCAGGGTCGGTATCATCCGGCTCCCCCACATATCAAATTTTACCGATTTCGAATGCCTGGAGAGGCGTGTCGCCGTGGAATACGTCCCCCTGGGATCCTCGCTTGAGGGGTTTGACTGTCTCATCATCCCGGGAACAAAAAACACCGTGGACGACCTGTCTCAACTCTTTGCATCAGGGACGGCAGAGGAGATCCGGGGGGCTGCTTCGAGGGGAGTCCCGGTCATCGGGATCTGCGGGGGTTACCAGATGCTCGGCAGGGAGGTCATCGATTCGGGTGTTGAGTCGCGTGCGGGCATCCACCCGGGTCTTAGCCTCCTCGATGTCGTGACCCGTTTTGAGAGTTACGAGAAAAAGACCGAGCAGGTCACCCGGAATGCACGCCACATCGGCCCAATCCTGACCCAAATCGGCACAGTCTGCGGGTACGAAATTCACATGGGGGTGACAATCCGGGGGCAGGAACAGGAGGCATTCGAGGGAGAGGGAGCGGTGAGCAGGGACGGCCTCATCATTGGAACCTACCTCCACGGACTCTTTTCGAACCCCTCTGCTGTGGATGCCCTCTGTCGTTACCTCCATGAGAAAAAAGGTCTTTGTTACGTGCCGGAGACTCCCTGCCACGATCCCTATGATGAACTTGCCTCTCTTTTCTGCCGGTCCGTGAATTTAGATATGATTCTCCCCTTTTTCGACTGAGTATGACGAGGAAAGGGAGGGGAAAAAGCGCCACGGGAATGCCGGGAGGGAGTTATTTCAGGGAGGAGGGTGAAATGTACCACAGCGAGAAATCACGAGGGATCGCATATGCCGATGAGGGTCTCGATTACCATTGATGCAGATACAATGGATTTGGTCGACAGGTATGCCAAGGACCATGGTCTCGAAAGGAACAGGGCTATTACGGAGTGCATCCAGACCGGCATCGCATGCCTCACAGAGGGGACCGGAGTGCCTGTGACGCAACCGCGGACTTTCGACGAGTACCTCGAGATCAAGGCGGCACTCTCAGACGTAAAGACGGTCCTTTCCAACCTGACAGAAGAGATACGGGTAATGCACCACACCATCGAGGTCGAATGGCTCCGGGAAAACAGGACAGTCCCCTACCAGAGTAAGAAATGGTACGAGTTCTGGAAAACCTAAAAAGAGGTGGCTAACCGAGAATCGTCATCATGCTCCGGTACCCCTCCCCTTTCCGGTCGGCACATTTCACGGCCTCGACCTGTTTCATATCGACTTCCTGGGCGTCCCTGTGCCGGAGGCAATACACGAGTGCCGGTGATTTATGGTACTCTCCCCTGACGAGGAAATACCGTGAATGCACACAGAAACGGCAATGCTCGACTGTCTCTTCCCGCCCGGGAAGACAGGGGACCAATCCTCCCCTGACGGGGAGAACCCTGTAATCATCCTGCTCTCCTGACATAACCCAGGTGTTGTATACCGGTGCAAGTATATACAATCTCCAGTTACGTCCCCTTTTTCTCCTCCCTCATGGATTCACCATGGCCTGAGGATACCGGTGAGACCATTCTTCAGGTCACGATACTGATCTTTTCCGCGAGAAGATGAGAGAGAGCCGCCTCAAGGTCGCGTAACCGCCTGGGAAGGTCCCTTTCCAGGACCTTGGCCTTCTCCTGCTTTTCATCGATATCCCGCTGCACTTTTTTTGCATCGGCGCAAACCTCCGTGAGCGCTTTTTCTGCCCAGGCGAGGCGGACCCTTGCCGGGTGGTGCGTTATCATCTCCTGCTCGGCACCAAGCATCCTTTCAAGCTCCTGCCTTTGCTCAATGAGAGAATAGAGACGTGAAGGTATACTTCCAGGGGACCGGAAAAGGACCTGTTCTTCCTGGTTCTTGAGCTGGATGTCGCCCGACGAGATGAGTCCCTGGATAACCGGCAGCACTTTTGCAATGCGGTCTGCGGTACTTGCCTGGAGGCGTGCCCCTTCTGACGCAAGGAGTCGCACGACGTGGTTCAGTTCCTTTCCGGTCCCCACCTTTTTCTGGACGATTTTTTCGGCCTTTTTCAGGACGTGGGACAGGGTTGAGAGAACCACGAGTGACTCTCGCTCCAGATCGCCGATCTTTCGGCTTGTCCTTTCCGCATCCGCCTCTGTTCTTGATAGGTCCGTATCTGCCGAGATGGTCGCATGGCACTCATTGCTGACCCGTTCGAGTTCCTCCCGGCGGCGGCCAAGGTCCTTTTGGGATTCGGTGAGGGCAGATAATTCCTTCTTTGTCCTTTCGAGGGATTTTTTTGCCTCGGTAAGTGATGAGTAGATGCTCCGGGCCTGGGCTATCCTCTCCCTCCTTGCCCTGGTATCAGCCAGCGCGGGTGTCATGCTGTTAATTTTCTGGCCGAGTGCATCAACGAGGGTCCTGATCTCTTTCATCTCCTCGGGGAAAACAGTCCCGAGGTACCTGCCCGGGCCAGCGAGGCCCTTGACACACCCCTTGAGAGATTCGGTTGCCGCCTGGTAAAATGCGTCCGGCTCATTGGGAAAAGTCCTCTCGAGGGCAGAGGAGAGCGCTTTCTCGAACTCTGGAAGTGAGTTTTTCGTGATCCTCTCTATTTTTGGATGGAATGCGGTCTTCGCCTGTGTCCCTCCCAACCTGGCAAGGCAGGACTGCAGGTGGCTCCTGAGAACAAGAAATTCCTGGCGGGGGGCGGAAAATTTCTCCAATAATTCCGCTTCCAAAGCGCGTTCATACTCCTCGATGATCCGGGAAACCTCCTCGACATGGATCTCCCGCACCCTGACCGGTTCTTTCGCCCCAATGATCTCTTTGATCTTCCTGAACATGTCTATCGTGTCAAAACCGCTGGGCATCGCCATCGTTCCTGGCGACCTGGCGAATCCTTCCAATACCGTCAATCTCCCGGATTACATCCACAACGGGTACCGGGACGAGGTTTTCCCACTCCTCCCCGGCGAGGATGCGCCGGCGTATTTCTGTCCCGCTGTAGAACTCACGCTCATACATGGCAGGAGATTCAACGGTCACTCCCTCCTCCTCAAAGAGTCTGACCACAAGCGGGTTGCTCGAAAACACGACGTCAAAGGGAGGGGCCATTGACCGGACGTGGGAGACCCAGAGCGCATTTCGGTATACGTCCTCAATGGGGATGACATAGACGGGGATGCCAATGGAGACGAGGGCCCTGGTGATCATCAACACCCTCTCTCCCGCCGTAAAAGGGTTGGATGGCTCGTGGGATATCTGGGCACTCCCGATACCGATAATGATCTCATCAACTTTCCGGGCAATGTTTTCCAGGATGTACTGGTGGCCGCAGTGGTACGGCTGAAACCTCCCAATGTAGAGTCCCCGCGTCATCTCTCTCCCACCATGCTCGCGATACGTGCTGCAAAAGCCCCGGCAACGAACCCCGCGTCGATATTCACCACGGCAATGACCGCACAGGACTGGAGCATACTTGCCAGTGCCGCCCTGCCCTCTCCCATGTAGCCGTACCCCGTGCTGACAGGGACACCGATGACAGGCCTGTCAACAAGGCCTGCCACGACAGCAGGAAGAGTCCCCTCTCTCCCGGCCGCGACAACAAAGACATGGGCGTCCAGGCACCTTTTCAGGGCAGGAAAGAGGCGGTGGATCCCCGCAGCCCCGAGATCATATGCCGTCCTGACGCTGCATCCCATCTCCTCTGCAATGACACGCGCTTCCTCTGCAACTTTCTGGTCAGACGTCCCTGCAGTGATGATCGCGACGATCCCGTTCCCCGGTGGCGTCCCCGGACTGCAGGCAATAACTGCCATGCCCGCTTTCTCGTGCCAGATGACAGGGATGGTCTCCTCATCGCAGATCTCCTGGATTACCCGTGCGTGCTCAGGTCCGAGGCGTGATACGATCGTCCTCTGGCCCAGCTCGGTCGCCCGGCGCACGATGCCGGCCAACTGGGACGGCGATTTCCCTTCGGCAAGGATGACCTCGGGGATCCCGCAGCGGGTTGTCCTCCCGAGATCGAGCCGGGCCATCCCCTCCACTTCCTCGATCCAGAGACCATCTATCATGCGTGCCGCCTCATCAAGGGTGATACGTCCTTCCTTCAAGCCCTGGAGAACCTCGCGGAGACGGTGTTTCGATGCCATGATGTGATAATTAAGATATGGGCCAGGGTATAATAAGTGATGTAACACCATGAGTTATCTGGTATACGTTGCCGCGTTTGGTATCAGCGTGGCCTTTTTCCTGTGGTTGCGGGATACCCGGATATTTGTACGGACCGGCCTTTCCGGTTACCGGGCTGCTGCGTATCGCGGTATCCTTCATTGTGCCCTTGCTCTCCTGGGCTTCCTGTTCACGTATACCTCCTCACCGGTTTTTCCCACTGAACTTGTCGGCCTTGGGATCATCCTTGCGGCACTCTACCTCCAGGGACGGGTCCAGCGGGAGCGGGTCTTTTCAGATGAAGGCACATGGGACCGGCTGACGGGGAGGGCCCCGCGTTTTCCCCGCGGTCCCGCATCAAAAGGGTGATTCATACCATGCTCCAGAGACCAAGAGGCACACGGGATTTCCTTCCCGACGAGATGGAACAGAGGCGAGAGGTAGAGAATACACTCCGGAAAATTGCGCGGACGTGGGGATACCGCGAAGTCTGCACACCGCATTTCGAAGAACTTGAACTCTTTACCCTTCGGTCAGGGCAGGGCATCATCGAGGAGATGTACGTCTTTGAAGACAAGGGAGGAAGAAAACTCGCCCTCCGACCTGAAGTCACGGCTCCCGTCCTGCGGATGTACGTGAACGTGGGAAAAACACTGCAAAAGCCCGTGCGGTGGTTCTACTTTGCTGACTGTTTCCGGTATGAAAGGCCCCAGAAAGGAAGGTTCCGCCAGTTCTGGCAGTTCGGTGTCGAGCTGATTGGTGCAGATTCACCCCTCGCGGAGGCCGAGGTCATCATGCTTGCGCACCGCCTGCTCTCCGCCACGGGGATCGGGTTTGCCATCCACGTGGGTCACCTCGGCTTCATGAAGGCCCTCCTGCAGGACCTCTCCCCCGAGGACCAGAAAAAGGTCAGGGTATTCCTTGACAAGAAAAATCTCGAGGGTCTTTTGTCCTACCTCTCGTCGCACGGGTTATCCGGTCTCGGGGAGAAACTCATCGCCCTCGTCTCCAGCAGGACCATCGACGAGGTGTTCTCCATCACCGGGGACATGCCAGAATCCGGCAGGATACGTGAGCTCTTTGCACTACTGGACCAGGCCAAAATTCCCTACACGCTGGACCCGGGTATCGCCCGTGGCCTCGATTACTATACCGGGATGGTTTTTGAAGTCTTTGCCGAGAACCTCGGGGCAGAGAACCAGGTCGCCGGGGGAGGGGCCTACCGCCTCGCCCACCTCTTCGGGGGCGAGGACAGCCCCTCCTGCGGGTTTGCTATCGGATTTGACAGGGTCATGGTCGCCCGCGGAGAAATTCCCTGCAGAAAAGAGACGAAGGTCGGGGTTGCCCATACCCCCGACGCACGAAAATGGGCCATAACGGTTGCAAAGGCCTTCCGGGACGCAGGAATACTGACTGAAATGGACCTTTCAGGCAAGGGCCTGGGCCAGCAGTTGGCCCACATATCGCGCACGGCAGACTATGCCTTAATCGTTGCCCGCCGGGAAGAGGAGAATAGCGTGGTGACTGTCAAGGATCTCCGGACAGGGAATCAGAAGGAGCTCCCGTTGCCTTTGGCCATCGCCGAGGTGAGTGGCGGTGACGCTTGCCGATGAACTTGCCCGGCAGCAGAGGAGCATAAGCGTCGCGGAGTTCTTTGAGAAGAACAAGCATCTCCTTGGTTTCGACTCCCCCACGAGGGGGATCATCACCACCGTCAAGGAGGCCGTCGATAACGCCCTGGATGCATGCGAGGAGGCAGGTGTCCTGCCGGATATCTATGTTGGTATCCTGCGGTGCGGCCAGGACGTCTTCCGTATTATCGTCGAGGACAACGGTCCCGGGATTGTCCCGGAACAAATCCCCTTCGTTTTTGGAAAACTTCTCTATGGTTCCCGTTTTCACCAGATTCGCCAGAGCAGGGGGCAACAGGGGATCGGAATAAGTGCCGCTGTTCTCTATGCGCAGTTGACAACAGGGCTCCCCACGATCGTTATATCACGGACCGGACCGGCGCTCCCGGCATACCGGTACCTCGTCCAAATCGATATCCAGACCAATGAACCCCGCATCGCCGGGAAAGAGGTGGTAGAATGGGACCGGACGCACGGGACGAGGGTGCAGATCGAGTTCAAAAGTACCATCGCGGCAAAGAAAAAGCTGCTCGAATACCTCAAATATACCTCTGTCGTTAATCCCCATGCCCGGATCCGTGTCGAAATCGATGGTGAGACATTCCTCTTTGAACGCGTGAGTGACGAGGCAATCACCTGCCCGAAGGCTATCAAACCCCACCCCCACGGGATTGAAATCGGTCAGTTGATGCGCATGATTGCTGCAAGTTCCTCCCCGTGCGATGAATTCCTCGTCAGCAATTTTTCCCGTATCGGAAAAAAGACTGCCATCGAGATATGCCAGTCAGCCGGTCTTTCTCCCCGATCACCCGTCATGTCGCTCTCTCCCCAGGACCAGAAGAATCTCCTGGCAGCTATGCAGAATGCCCGGGTCCCTGCGCCACCGACCCAAACGTGCCTCTCTCCCATTGGTGAAGAGCTCATCACCCGTTCGCTTGAGAAAGAGTTCCAGATGGATTTTGTGAAGGCACGGACCCGCCCCGGGTCCGTCTATTCCGGCCACCCTTTCCTCGTCGAGGCTGCAATCGGGTACGGGGGGAAGCTCTCCCCCGATGGAAATGCGACGATTCTGCGGTTTGCAAACCGGGTGCCGCTCATGTACCAGCAAGGGGCCTGTGCAATCACGGCGTGCATCGCAGGGATTACATGGAAGAACTACAACATCGCCCAGTCCGGGTTACCCCTGGGGCCTGTCCTGATCCTCGTGCACGTGGCATCCACGAATGTCCCGTTCACGAGCGAGAGCAAGGACGCTATCGCCGGGATTCCTGAGATAGAACGGGAGATTACGCTCGTCCTCCAGGAACTCGGCCGTGAGCTCAAGACGTACCTCTCCCAGAGGGATAAAAATAGGCTGGCTGAAGACAGGGCCAGGGCGGTATGCGCAATCATTCCCGATATCGCCTCCAAGGTTGCGGAGATCGTTGAAATGCCTGTTCCTGACACGTCCCTGATTGAGGGACGGATCATGCGGCGCATCGTCGTCAAGAAGGTCACACGGGATGGACGGGTACGGATCGAGGTGCGTAACCACACCGGGACGCGGGGGGCGATCTCCCTCTATGACATCTCACCCGACGCGGGACGCGATGCCGTCCCCCCACCCGCCATCGTGACCGAGGTGGAAGGGGAATACACGAAGATGTGGCAGCTCGAGGTTGCACCCGGGGAGATGTGGGCGGCAGAATATGGGGGGTCGGGAGGAGGTACGGTCCAGGTCCGTGGCGTGTCCCCGGAAAACGTGGCGGTGGTAGATCTCGATGCAGAATGACACTCTTGAAAAGAAAGCCTATGAGAGATTGATCTCCATAGCAATGCAGTGGTACCGTCAGATGGAGGAGGGGACGATTCCCTCCATCACGCTGCCGACGCGGACAAAGCAGAACATTGCTTACGACGACGAGTCCGAGGTGTGGAAACTGGGTGACCGCGAGAGTGTCCGCTCGGCACACACTGCCAAGAGCGCGCTTCACCTCCTCAAGATGTCCTACGTCATATGGTTCCTCAAGACCCAGTTGCGTGAAAATCGGTCCTCCACGTTGAGAGAGCTTTACTATATCTCGGAGGGGTGGAAAAAAGCCAAGTTTTCTGCACAGGACGAGAGTAACTACCTTATCGAGGACCTCGAGATCCTGACTGACCTCCAGAGGGAGGCATTCCATCTCCGGCCCGAGGAAGACGGTGCGACTATTTTTGGACCGCTCCGGTTGAAGGAGATGACGCGCAGGGGGGAGAGAGTCATCCACTGCCAGGAGGACGTGGGAGAAGCAGGGTACCAGATCCCAAGCAACGTGGAAAATATCGAGTTCCTGGAGCATGATGCCAGTTGCGTGATCGCGATTGAAACGGGGGGTATGTTTGCACGGTTGATCGAGAATGGTTTTGACGAGGAATACAACGCGATCCTCGTTCACCTCAAAGGGCAACCCGCCCGTTCGACACGTCGGATGCTCCACCGCATCTCCGACGAATTCCACCTTCCCGTCTATGTTTTCACCGACGGGGACCCCTGGTCTTACCGGATTTATGCAAGCGTGGCATACGGAGCAATCAAGAGTGCCCACATGTCCGAGCTCCTCGCGACCCCGAGGGCCCAGTTCATCGGTGTCCAGCCGAGCGATATCAGGGACTATAACCTCCCTGCTGATGCCCTGACAGAGAAGGATATCGCCGCTCTCCAGAGCGAGCTCTCGGACCCCCGGTTCGCCTCCGATTACTGGAAAGAGCAGATCTCCCTCCAGCTCTCGCTCGGGCTCAAGTCGGAACAGCAGGCATTTGCTGCAAGGGGTCTTGACTTCGTGACCCGCGAGTACCTCCCCCGCCGGCTTTCGGACATGGGACTGGTCATCCGATCATGAACCGGAAGATGACCCACGCGATCACGAGCATAATTGCAGAGTACTTGAGCCCGGCGACAACCCTGCCTTCGCCCATCTGGCCTGCCACGAGTCCTGAAAAGATCCCCTGTATCATGGCTGCATGGGAGAAGAGCCGGGTGTAGAAAAAAAGGTCGATATTACCGATGAATGAAGCGGCACCCGCACCTGCAGCCGCGGCCGCACTCCCTGCAGTCGCCATCGTGGAGAGAAAAGTGCTCACCAAAATGAATATCACAAAGACGAAGACGAGGAAAGAGATCAGCACGATGATGACGTAGATGAGCATGTTGTTGCGCCGCTCTGTCCGGAGTGCAAGGACTTCATAGGTGTCACGGGCTGCTGCCCGGAGGACTTCGCTCACGTCACCGCCCGCCTTGCTTGCCTTGGCAATGAGGTCGATACTCCGGTCTGCAAGCGGGGTCCCGAGGCGGGCCCTGAATCTCTGGATGGCTTCAATGAAGGTGGTGTTCCAGGACATCTCGTTATCCAGTCGCCTGATGAACGGCGTGAGGGTGCTGTATTCACCCTGGGCAACAAGGTGGATTGCGTTTGGCAGTGTCATGCCACTGTCATTCATGCCGGCGAGGTCCCGGAAGAAGTTGGGCAGGGCCTCTTCCAGGTTTTTTATCCTCCTGCTCTCGAGGAAGTCCATAATTGCAAGGGGGACAATTGCAACCAGTATCGAGACGATCACGAGATCATCGACCATTGTCGTCGAGAAAATGACCCCCATCCCATAGTCCCGGATGACAACAGCCGTTCCGACCAGGAAGATGATGATTGCAAGGGGAACTGTCAGAATGAGGATATTGATCGGTTTTTCCAGGAGGACTGCAACGGGATGCTTGATAACCCGCATCAGGCCGTAACGTTCCGCCCTGTATTTCTCGAGCTTCCTGATTATCTGCTCCTGTTCCCTGGCAAACCGACCGATCTCACCCGAGGAGAGGTCAACCGGTGCACTCTTTTCCCTCCGGAATAGGGGCGCAAAACGACCAGTCTTTGCTGGTTCCTGTCTTGTCACCGGCGGAGCGGGAGAAGGTGGCACGACGGGAGGTCTTTTTGGTCTGGCCGGAGGGGCCGGGGGTTTCCCCTCTCCTGGGGGAACAGGGCTCCCTGCGCCGGCGTCCGGTCCGGATATACCACGGCTGGATCCCTCTGGTTGCATCGTGCCTGGTCCCCCTGTTTTTTCCCGCTTACGCCCAAAGACGCGATCTCTCAGTCCCATTTTCAGCCCTCCGGTGTCATTGAGCTGATCAGGATGACAAACATGAGACTGCCGAAGGGAATCATCAGGTAAATAATGATATAGAGGAAAATGGGCTGGGACGACCGGGACAGGATTGCCATGATGGACTGGAGGATGATCAGGAAAAGGGGACCGGCTACCATCGCTGTCACGTAGGACTCAGATATCAGCCCAAGGGTATCGAGGAAAAGCTTCTGGGTCTGCCTGTTTTCAAGGGAGTACTGCTCTGCCTTCGTCCGGAAGTATTCCGTCAGGCTGCTTCCTGCCGATATGCATCCCATGGCTCCCTGGAGGAACTCTTTCATGCGGAGGCTCGGGGTCGTCGCAGATATAAGCCTCAGTGCATCCAGGAGATCGCGTCCAAACAGGTCTATCTCCATCGCGATGAACCGGGCTTCGACGGCACTTTCCCCGTACATGGGACTGTTCGCAAGCTGCCTGAATATCTCTGCGGGGGGTATGCCCGCGGTGGACATCGCTGTGATGTAATTGATGGCATAGGGCAGCGTTGCATCGATGTTCCGCCGGCGGTTCCCGGCAACTACGCTTGGGTAAACCAGGAAAACGAGAAACGTAATCCCTGCCACGACGACAAAGGAGACAACCACCGCGATGATTGTCCCGATGATGAGGCTGTACTCGGATATGACAAACATGAATTCAGGGACGGCTCCCTGGTAATGGATCATGGACGGGATATTGAGGAGGTATGTGATCACGCCAAGGGCAACCGATGCGATGATTCCTGCAACCACGGAGCTGAGGTATGCCGTTGAGAGGTACACCTCGAAGGGGACCTTCATCCGGGCCGTGACCAGGTCACTCCGGAGTGACGCATACTGGTCCCTCCTTTTACCGGCATAGTCCCCAAAAAGCCTAAAGGCGATACGTTCCCACTCGTTCATGTGTATCCGTAGAGCTCTTTCCTGACCTTCTCCATCGTTCCTGCCGGGTCCCGGTAATACTGGATGAGGATGTTACTGACATCACGGTAATTCCGAATCTTCTTGATTCGCATCCATTCGAGGACTTCCTGGCGCATCTTGAGCTCTTCCCTCATCCTCTCCTCGTCCCACCCCCGCGACTCCATGATCTCTTCAAGGACGTAGGACTTACCGGAATAGGTGATCTCATCAGTCGCCGGGTGCCACCGGAACACTTCGTTTGTTATCAACTCGTTTGTGCGGGGGTCGATGTCAAGAATCTCAATGATCTGCTTGTTCCGGCGGATACGCTGGCCGCCGACACGTGCCTGGACCTGGACCGAGACGAGGTCGAGCGCCGAGAGCATGTTCCGGGGGACATTGAGGGGGGGATTTTCAAGCCGGTGCACGATGCTTGCCACGGAGTCAGCGTGGATCGTCGAGTAGGTGACGTGGCCCGTGCTCATTGCCTGGAAGAGTGTCAGTGCCTCCTTGCCACGGACCTCGCCGACGAGGATATACTCGGGTCTCTGCCGGAGTGCCGCCCTGAGCAGCTCGTACATGTCGATCTCGCCCTTGCCCGATGTATCAAAGGACGTGCGCGTGATGCTCGGGATCCAGTTCGGGTGGGGAAGCTTGAGTTCCCGCGTGTCCTCGAGCGTCACGATCTTTGCCAGGGGAGGGATGAAAAGGGAGATCGCATTGAGCGATGTGGTCTTTCCTGATGCCGTCCCTCCCGCAAAGATACAGGACTTCCCGCTCTCGACTGCAAGCCAGAAGAACGCAATGGAGAGGGGGGAGAAAGTCCGCCACTCGATCAGGTCCGTGGGCGTGATGGGTTCGTCCTTGAACTTCCTGATCGTGTACGTTGACCCATGGGCCGTTACCTCTGTCCCGAGCGTCATCTGGATACGTGACCCATCGCTCATGGTTGCATCGAGCATGGGTTCAGCAATGGAGATGTATTTCCCGGACCGCTGTGCAAGCTTGATGACGAAGGAATCCAGTTCGTCCGCACTCCGGTACACGAGGTTTGTCCGCATGGACTCGTACCGGGTATGGAACACGAAAAGGTTTGCATTGACACCATCGCACGAGATGTCCTCGATGTACCTGTCATGCATGAGGGGATCGATCATGCCATTACCGAGGAACTCCTTGTACATGGCGTAGAGTATCTTTTCCCTCTGGATGGGGGAGAGAGAGATCCCATAATCGCGGATGATATCGTCCGTCACGTCCCGCAAGGTCTTTTTAGCGATATCTTCCAGGACGTTCTGGGTATTGAGGTCAAGCCTCTCGAAGATGCGTTCCTTTATATCCTTGAAGAGGTCATTTTCCGCGGGAGTGAGCTTCGGTTCCAGGACTTCATACAGGTATTCGTGGGTTGCATTGTCGTAGGTGATCCGGACGTATGCATAGGGTTCGTTCACAGGGTAGAGCTCGATCTGCTCGACACCCGGGCGGGGACGGAATGTCAGATCGACGAGGGGGCCATGCGTGCGGGGATTGTACTCGACGGGGACCTTGTGGATGACCCTCAAGGGGTTAAACTTTTTCAGGAGGCTCCCGGAACTGTCTTCTGCCTGGACCTCCCCTGCGACTTCTGTCACTCTCTTGATCCCGGAATCGACCAGATCAGATTTCTGGAGATCTTTTCCAACGACATCTCCCCCCATCCCCTTGAACGTGAAGATATTGCTCCGGTCCTGGATGCGGACCTCCTCTATCTGGAACGTCGCCCCCTTGGGCAGGATGAGGCCCGACAGGTCATCGATCTCATCAACGGAGATCACGGCCTCATCTTCTGCCCCCTTATCCGCACCACGGACTTTCCTTTTTGCAGGAACAAATTTCGGGGGGGCGGTGACTGGTGCCTCCCCTCTCCCTTTTTCCGAAGCCTCGGGTGGCTGATCGGGTGGAATCCCCGCCGGGATATCTCCCTGCTCACCGGCCTTTTCTGAATGAATAGTGATGGGCGGCCCGGCCGGCGTGGATGTGCCTGCTGCCGGGTATCCCTGTCCTTCCGCAACGGGGAGGGGGACATCCCCCTTCTCTTCCCGGGGAGTTCCCAGCCCAATCTTCCTGATGAGGGCATCGAGGTCCGCGTCCGCCGTGCCTGATACGGGAGGTGGAGGCGTCGTATCCGATTGCTTTTTCCCTCCCTCGGACCCCTCACCTTTTTTCTTCCCAAAGAGGGACCCCAGTATCTTATCTCTTTTTGTCTCTCCTGTCATCTCGGTGCAACTCCCTCCCCTTGATTGAGCAGTGTACGGTGTGTCATCAAAGAACTTTCTTCACCCTCCCAGGGTCACTTTTTGCTGAAGCGATTTGAGGGCAAGCCGAAGGAGACCCAGGTGTGCGTCCGCTTCTGCCATGACGCAGAGCGAGAGGTCACCATCGTGGATAATAATAAAAATACCCCTGTCTCCCTCCAGCGTGACCTGCTGGGGCTCGCCGACATGGATGTCACGGCTCATCTTGCGTGCGGCCCTCAAAAAGTCCTCGCCCGCCGCCGCCGCCTGTTCGGGGTCCATGTCTCCCAAAGACTGGATGGGAAATCCTTCAAAGAAGACGAGCACTGCCCTGACTCCCGGCAATTCCACCAGCCGTGAAAGTGCCCCTTCTTCAATCCTCCCCCCCGGTCCAGGGCGCGAAATGCCCTTTTTTTGAGTCGAGAACCCCCGGTTAAGGCAGTATTTCTCAGCGACAGCCACCTCATCGGGTGTATACCTGTACTGGATAAACCGGGGCTCCCCGCGGCCCTCCCCCTTTCTCTGCATCAGGTAGGTGATGGCATCACCTCCCCTCAACTCACGGTCCTTTTCCCTGTAGCACGCAGCGATGCATTCGCCTTCCCTGACGAGGAGGAGGCCGGCCCCTTCTGCAGTCAGGACCTCCACCCTCCCGGAAAAGGGCCTCGCTTCTTCCCCTGAAAGGTACCGGAACGGGTCATCAGAACTCCCCAGGTAGGCGCCATCAGGAATTTTCATGTCTTTTAGAGAGCTGCAACGAGCCTTTCCTTGTTCTTCTTCAACTCGTACCGGATCCGCCCGATATTTGCTTCGTTCCCGGCAACGATGGCAATGAGTTCATCCGGAGAGAGGGGTGACATGATGATCGGCCCCTGGTCGAGTTCAACGAGCATCTGCCGGAGTTCGCCCTTGCCAAGTTCTTTTCCCATAGCTTCTGATGTCCCAAGGCCGGTGGATGCCATTGCTCCCAGGGCATCGATATCCATCTTGCCGGAGACTGCACTCTCAATAACGAAACCGTCCCTCCCCACAACAACTGCCGCAGAGACCCCGTCAATTTTTAAAAATTCACCCAGAATTTGTTTCAACATCTATGCCACCTTTTACACCAGAATATCTCTCTTGTTATATATAAATAAAAATCTTTGCCATCTTTGGCCAAAATTACCGGAGTATCCTCCCAGGAGAATTTTTTTCCCTCTTTTTCCCCATTCACTCACCAATAGGATTATCAAGAGTGCCGCTCTCACTCAGTACGATGCAGCTGCCGCGGGGGACTTTCCGCTCCATGCTCTTTGGGAAGAAGGTTGGTGACATACTGGATAATCTCGCCAAAGAACGATTTTCCGGGGTGTGCAGCCTCGTGTGCAATGGTCATACCATCGAGATTGTCCTCGACAGGGGAAGGATTGTTCTTGCGGGTTGTGACACCTCGGGTGGGGACGAGGTCCTGAAGATGCTCGTTGGTTTGCTCTCTTTTTCTGCCGATGCACAACTTTCTGACCTCACCCCCGTCCAGCTGAAGCTGACCTGGGAGTTCAACCATTCCTGCAGGGTCACAAACCTGGACCTCCTGAAACAGCAGACGACCCCCTCATCCCCCACCCCATCCCCCACCCCTGAAGAAAAGCCGCCGTTCGTGGAGGAGGACCGTGCCCGGGAGGGACGCAAAAGAAACATGGAAAGTAATGGATTGCCCGAGCAGAGGATTTTGACTCCCCACTCCGGGACTATGCCCGACATTCAACCGACGGTTCAGTCGGAACCTGTCCCCGCCATTCCCGCCAGGGGTCTCAATGCCGGTACGGGGGGCATCCCCCGTCATGACGATGATGATTTCCAGGGAACAGAAGGTTATGTCCTCATGGACCAGGACTTAAAAGCACTCGATGCCATGGATGTTGAGAGCATGAGCAGGAAAATTCGCGAGAACTGCAGGCTGATGATCGAACGGCTTCACCTCGATTACCTCATCGCTGACCAGGAGAGGAGGCAGGAGGATTAGGGGTCATGGAGGTTAGTACCCCCGATATTTTTTTACTGTTCGTCATCCTCATCCTGACCGGCATCATTCTCTTCCTCTCGCTTATCAGTGTCATTTATACCCTGCGCCTGGCCCAGAAGGTGGAGAATGCCCTCCAGGGGACAGAGGGACGCACTCCAGGAACGACAGGCGCTCCCCCTGTCCGGGGACCCGTCCCGGGCGGGGCGGAGAAGACGGCTTCCACCGGGGATGTGGTTATTCGGCCGCCAGGAGGGCGGGAGACCTTTGACCCTGTCCGGGACGCCCCTGATATCCCTTCAGGGATGCAGCGTTTATGCCACATCTATGGCCTGGATTCCCTGACACTTTCATCCCCCGATGGACTCGTTGTCGCTTCCAGCGGTCATCCTTCAGCCATTGACGAGGCCGCACGGGTCAGTTATGCGTACATGACCGGAGGGGTGCCCGAGGATGACAGTGCCAGGGTATTTACGATGGACTACAAGGGCAATCCCCTGATTGGCATCATGCGACCCAAAAAAAATACTCCCGACCCGGATATCCCGGCCATCACGAGAGACCTCTCTGCCATCCTGAAGAGGTGGATCTAGGACTAATGCGCGGGATATTCAGCAGGCTTATATAAAACGAGGGTGACATTTACCTTCAAGGAGGGTTGAATGGTCAGGGTCTTTACATTCGCGTCGGGAAAGGGGGGGACGGGCAAGACGACGGTAACGGTCAACATCGGGACGAGCCTGGCCCAGTTCGGGAAGCGTACCATCATCATGGACGCCGACATCGGCATGGCTAACATGGGGCTTGCCCTCGGGCTCGAGGATGTCCCCGTCACGCTCCACGAGGTCCTTGCGGGCAAAGCACATATCCACGATGCCGTCTATGAAGGGCCTGCCGGGGTCAAGGTTGTCCCCAGTGGTATCTCCCTCCAGGGTTTCCAGCAGGCGAATCCTGAAAGGCTCAAGGACGTTCTCGGCGACCTTGTCGAAATGTGCGATTTCCTTCTCATTGATGCCCCCGCGGGGATCAGCCGGGATGGGATCATTCCGCTTGCCGTGGCAGACGATGTCATCCTCGTTGTGAACCCCGAACTCTCCTCGATCGTGGATGCCCTCAAGACCAAGATCCTCACGGAAGTCGTCGGCGGACATGTTTTTGGTGTCATTGTCAACAGGGCCGGTTTGGAAAAGTCCGATATAATCAACCAGAAGATGGAGAAGGTGCTCGGTGTCCGGGTCCTCGGGACGATCCCTGAAGACCAGAACATCAGGAAAGCAGCATCGTTCAAAACACCCATCGTGGTCAAGTTCCCTGCTTCATCGGCCTCGGTGGCAATCCGAAACCTTGCTGCTGAAATTGCCGGGATCCCGCTCGAACAGAGAGGGCCGCAATCGCAGGAACGCTTCATCGAACGGTTCACAAAGGTTCTCTTCCGGGGAAAGAAATGACGCTTGAAAGCCTTCTCCTCCTCTTTTCCAGCTGTGTTATCGTCATCCTGCTGGCAATCCTGATCTTCATGTATGCAAAGATTCGCCAGCTCGTCCGGGACGTCAAGGAACTCGAGTCCCGCCTCACCATTACTGACTCGGAGATCGAAGCCCTTGTTAGAAATTTCGAAGAGATAAAAAAGCTCAATTTAAAATGAATGTAAAGGATATTTTTTGGTTTCACGCACCATTGGGCCTGTTGCGTATCTCAAAGACGCAATGCTCGTCTCCCTTTGACCTGCACTGTATCTCCTTTCCCTGGACCTTTATTCCGAATGCCCCTTCGACAATGCCGGTCAGCAGACCTGCCGTGCAGTAACAGACTTTCTTTCCTGTCTTTCCAAAGGATTCCGATTCCACGGTATGTTCCAGGGTAATTGTCTTGACTTTTTCTGCCTCGTTCCACTCCATCCTGATAATCCTGAACCATCCCATCTGCGAATAGAATGTGAAGGCCATATCTGCCAGGGTGTTGGGGTTGGAGATCCCCATCTTCTTGTAATGAGCCACGTTCTCCTTTCCCATGTCCATGTAAGCACGGTAATTGACCCCCCCGGCAGGTGCCTCCCCCATGGTCCGCGTCAGGGAGTTCATCATGGACGTGAAAATGAAGCGCGGCATCATCACGACCGGGTCATCGATCAGCTGGATCTTTCCCTCGAGCGGCCTGAAGTCGATATACTCAGTTATTGCAGAATCACCACGGGTGATAGCCTCTGCCTTCCACTTCCAGCTTGCTTCCCGCTGGTCTGCGACAAACTCACAGCAGTCATCACCATTTGCAACGCATTTTGTCTCGAGGCAGAACCAGTTCTTGCCCGTAACTGCGGTCAGGACCCCCTCGATCCAGCCGACGTGGATACCGCAGACCGGCATCTTCCACTCTTTCAGGACCTGGGACTCAAAAGTCTGGTTCGTGCGGAGAATGATCCTCCTCTCCTGCTCATCAACGAGGGTCAGGGGAGCACCCCACCCCTGCTGGTGCTGGAGTGTGAAGACGAGGACGAGGAACTGGGCGGGGGAAAGCTCCATTCCCAGTTTCTGTAACAGGCGGTAGAGGCCCAGTGAGCCCAACCCCACGGAACGGAAGAGCTGGGCAACAGCCTTGACCGCCAGCTTGCGGTTGAGACTCCGCTCATACATCTCATAAATGGCCTTTACAAGGTAATCCGGGTTGCTCGCGGTCCTCACTCCAAAACAAGTGGTAATGCCTTCCTGAGGCTTCACCTGCATGTACGCAGTGACGTCGCGGCTGCCATTGAGGATCGCTTCAAAATCTTCCTTTTTCATGGTCACATTCCTGTCAAATATTCTCATACCGGTCATAGCTAAATAATATTGCCCATTCTGTCCCCGGAAGCTGGGCATCGAGAGAGAATTTTTGGCCAGATCATCAATCCAGGGGACTGATATCAAGGGTAACGGGGCTGTTATGTAGTTCCGGGCTGAACTCAAATTCGTATACCTTGGTCGACAGGTCGCGAAAATGGACGACACACTCGTATTTTCCAAAGAGTAGCCGGAATGACACTTTCCCGTCCTTGCGGGTGAAATCATTTCCCACGACCTGGCCCCCCTTCCTGATGGAGACCCGCTGGCCTGCGACGGGCTTGCCCTCGCTGATGACAACGACAGCAAAGATGCCGGCGCCCCCCTCTGTCCTGCTCACCACTTCCGGCAGGTCAACGGGCAGGACCCGGTTGATGATATTCTGATCAAAGATACGACAACTGAGGATGAGACGCTCGACGATCTCAGGTTTGATGGAAAAAAGAGTGAATTTTTCCGTTCCGTCCAGGAGGTAGACAGCCTTGTTCCCAAACAGGGTCCCCTTGGCATCTTCCAGGAGTGCGCCTTTTGGGTCGCCCTCCAGGAAGAGCAGGAAAATGTCTCTCCCTTTATTATGCGCACGTCCCACACCGGAAAATGAACCCCTCCGCGCAGTCTCGATTGCCTCCCTGATGCCAAACGGACCTTCACCAGGAGAACTGCCCACCACGGATTCGATAATCTCTTTGCTGGTCAGGACAACCCGCCTCCCCACTCACCCTCTCTTCTCCACCCCATTTCCGGCAGGATATCCCTGCCAGGGCCGATTCTCCCCCCTCCCCAGGATATTATCCGAGGGGGGGCATTACATAAGAACCTGCACATCACACGATATAGTTGTATCCATGATCGTTCCCCTGGCCATCAGTGCCTGTGCCATCACCATTGTATTTCTCTATGCCTCCTGGCGTGACTTCAGGGAACGTCGGGTTCCCTTTCCCACGTGGTACCCCCTTCTTGCCATCACCATCCCCATGGTCCTGTGGTTCTATGGTTCTGCAATGGCACAGGGTCTTTGGTCCACGGTTGCCACCTTTGTGGCCCTCACACTGCTATTTTCTTTCATTTTTTACTTTTTTGCGTATTTCAACTTCTTTGGGGGGGCCGATGCCTGGGCCCTGATATTCCTCTCGGTGGGCCTTCCGGCGTTTCCCTGGGTGCCACTTGCAGGGATCCCTCCCCTGGGCTTTCTGCCGTTTACGGTCCTTGTGAATGCCCTCATCCTGAACCTCTTCTCCCCGCTGATCCTCTTCTTCCGGAACCTCGCCCAGGGACGAACAGGACCTTTTCCCTACATTTTTCTCGGTTTCCCTGTCCCTGCCCCGGAATTGACGAGGGTATTCGGGTTCATCATGGAAGATGTCACAATCGGGGAGGACGGGGAACTCAGGCGCTGTTTTATCCGGCCAGGAGATGCTATCAGGAGGATGTTCTCGGGTGAGGGCAGGGTCTATACCCGGGACCTCCGCTTCCACCCGGACAAATACAAAAAAGAAATAGAGGCTTATGCCAAGGCCGGGGATGTCTGGATATCCTATGGCATTCCGTTCCTCATCCCCCTGACGGCAGGGCTCATTTCTGCCCTCGTCTTTGGCGATATCCTCTTTTTCCTCATCCGATCAATGGCAGGTGTATAAAGATGCTCGCACTGAACTACTCAAACGGCCTCATCCCCGTCGTGGTGCAGGACACCCGCACGCGGGAGGTGCTGATGGTGGCATACGCAAACGACGAGGCTCTCAGCCTCACACGGGCAACAGGGTTTGCCCATTACTTTTCACGGAGCAGAAAGAAAATTTGGAAAAAAGGAGAGGAGAGTGGACACTTCCAGCGTGTCGTGAGGATACTTGTTGATTGTGACGAGGACTGCATCCTCTACGAGGTGGAGCAGACCGGTGCGGCATGCCACACAGGGTACCGGTCCTGTTTCTTCCGGACTCTCGACGGCGAGATTCTGGGGGAGAGGGTGTTTGACCCAGCCAGGGTATATGCTAATAAATAGGAGGGACAAGATTATACCGGTGATATTTTTTGAATCTCGTACCGGATACAAGTGTTGTCATAGACGGTCGGATCACCTCCCTGATACAGGCGGGAGAATACAAGGGTGCAACAATAGTCATACCTGAAGCAGTGGTTGCAGAACTGGAAGCCCAGGCAAACCAGGGACGGGAGATAGGTTTCCTCGGGCTTACCGAGCTCCAGGCACTCTGCAGGCTTGCACATGACGGCACCATTACTCTCAAGTTCGTGGGTGACAGGCCGACCCTCGAACAGGTCAAACTTGCCAGTGGGGGAGAGATAGACGCCCTGATAAGGAAAGTTGCGATCGAGCACAATGCAAAATTCATCACGAGCGATATTGTCCAGGCAGAAGTCGCCAAGGCAAAAGGCCTGGACGTAATATACCTCCGGCCCCAGGTGGACGGCTTTGCCCCGCTTGGCATCGACCAGTTCTTTGATGAGCACACGATGGCAGTCTACCTCAAGGAACGCGTCCCCCCCATGGCAAAAAAGGGCACAATAAAGGAGATGAGGCTCGAGAAGATCCGTGAGCAACCCATAACCGATTACGAGCTCCGGACACTTGCGCAGGAAGTGCTCGAGCGCGCGAAAAGGCATCCCGACGGGTTCATTGAGCTCGAGAAGAGGGGTGTCACCGTTGTCCAGATCGGTTCAATGCGTATCGCAATTACGCGGAGACCTTTCTCGGACGGCATGGAGATCACCGCGGTCCGCCCCATTGCCGACGTGAGACTGGAACAGTTCAACAAGGCTTCCATCATCAAGACGCGCATTATCGGGGACCGCCGTGGACTCCTGATTGCCGGTCCCCCGGGGTCAGGGAAGACGACGCTTGCCCAGAGTATCGCCACCTACCTTGCCGAAAACGGGCACGTCGTCAAGACGATGGAGGCCCCCCGCGAGCTCCAGGTCCCCGACCATATCACCCAGTACACGACGCTCGATGGGAGCATGGAGAACACTGCCGATGTGCTCATGCTCGTGAGGCCCGACTTCGTCATCTTTGACGAGCTCCGGAGAAACGAGGACTTCTGGGTCTTTGCCGACATGCGCCTTGCCGGGATCGGGATGGTCGGTGTCATTCATGCCATAGGGGCGCATGACGCACTCCAAAGGTTCTCGGACAGGGTCGATTTTGGCGTCCTCCCCCAGATCATAAACACCATCATATTCGTGGACAAGGGGGAGATCACCAACATCTACGACATTGGGTTTACCATAAAGGTCCCGGAGGGCATGTCCAGCGAGATCAACCTGCGTCCCGTGACCACCGTTTCGGACCATGAGACGGGGGACCTAGTCTATGAGATCTTCAAGTATGACGGGGAGACCATTGTCATGCCCGTCATGGTCCCGCATGCTGCCCCCGCAGAAACGACCCTCAAGCCCCCCTCCATCCCAGCGGCCAAGGAAGGGAATGTTCAGTGGAAAGCCCTTGAAAAAGATATACAGAGAGAGATCGGGAGGTATACCGATGGATTCGTCGACGTCCAGATGCTCTCTGACTCAAAGGCCGTCGTGTATATCGAGGACAAGGACGTGCCTGCCGCGATAGGCAAGGGAGGAAAAAACATCGCGGCAATCGTGAACAAGCTGGGCATTGGAATTGATATCAGGCCACGGAGCGAACTCGATAAGGGTGGGGGGACCCAAACCGAGGAGGAACTTCATCTCGGCGGGGGAGTCAAGATCCGGATGGACAAGAAACAACTCGTCATATTCTGCCCTGAACAGACGGGAAAGATCGTGGATGTCTTCGCAGGCAGGGAATACCTCTTTACCGCCACCGTCAATGACAGCGGGGAGATCCACCTTGCCAAGAACTCAACAATTGCCCAGGAACTGATAAAACGTTACAATGACGGCGATACAATAAAATTGAGGCCGGTATAAAATTATTTTCACTTTCATGCGCAGAAGAGAAGGTGACAGGACGTGAGCCTACCAGACCCAAGGCAGTTGGAGAGGGACTGCCTGACAGCATGGGAACATGCATTTGAACCTAACCCCTCCGCAAGGGAAAAGTTCTACCTGACGGTTGCCTATCCTTACCCGAGTGGCGCGATGCACGTCGGGCATGGCAGGACATATATCGTTCCTGACGTCATTGCACGTTTCTGGCGGATGCGCGGGAGGGAGGTTCTCTACCCGATGGCATTCCATGTCACCGGTGCCCCCGTCATAGGAATCTCAAAGAGAATTGCACGGGGTGACGAGAAGGCAATACGGCTGTACAGGGATCTGTACAAGGTCCCCCAAAAGACCCTGGAACAGTTCGTGGACCCCCTTGCAATAGTTCGTCACTTTTCCGAGGAGTACCAGAGGGTCATGAGGGCCTGCGGGCTCTCCATCGACTGGAGACGACGATTCACCACGGTGGACCCGCAGTACAGCAAGTTCATCGAGTGGCAGTGGAAACACCTCCGGGAGGGGGGTCACGTAACAAAGGGGGCACACCCCGTCCGGTATTGCCCCCAGTGCGAAAATCCTGTCGGCGACCATGACCTCCTCGAAGGGGACCGTGCCGAGATACAGAAATTCGTCCTCATCATGTTCCGGTGGAAGGACGCCTTCATCCCGGCAGCAACGCTCCGGCCCGAGACAATTTACGGCGTGACCAACCTCTGGGTCAATCCCCGGGCCAGTTACGTGCGGGCGATTGTTGACGGGGCCCCCTGGATCGTGAGCAGGGAGGCAGCCGAGAAACTCTCCTTACAGGACCACACGGTCTCAATCGAGGGCGAAATTCCCGGGTCTGCGCTCGTCAACGAGAAGGTTTCTCACCGGTTGTGCGGCGAAGTCCCCGTTCTCCCGGCATCCTTTGTCGATCCCGGTATGGCGACGGGGATGGTCATGAGCGTGCCGGGGCACGCACCCTTTGACTACATTGCACTCCGGGACCTCCAGTCCCAGGGACACTATTCCCACATCCAACCGGTCAGTCTCATCCGCGTCCCCGGGTACGGGGACTTCCCGGCAAAGGATGCCATCGAGAGGGCTGGCGTTAAAGACCAGACTGATCCGAGGATGGAGGCAATCACGCAGGAGGTCTACAGTGCCGAGTTTTCCCAGGGGAAACTCCGCGAAGAGTTCGGGGGGATGACTGTCAGGGAAGCCCGGGAGAGCGTGGGTGCACTCCTCGTTGCCAGGGACGGCTCCAAGTACATGTACGAGTTTGACACCCGCCCGGTCATCTGCCGGTGCGGCGGGCAGGTCTTTGTCAAGATTCTCCATGACCAGTGGTTCCTCACCTATAGCGACCCTTCCTGGAAGGCTGAAGTGAGTGCCCAGATTGAGAAGATGGTCCTCGTCCCCCCGGAGGTGCGTGCAGAATTCGAGAGGACAGTGGGGTGGCTGAAGGACTGGGCATGTACCCGGCGCGTCGGACTCGGGACCCGGCTTCCCTGGGACCCCGGCTGGCTCATCGAACCCTTGAGTGACTCCACAATATACATGGCCTACTACACGGTCGCGCACCACCTCAAAGAGTTTTTGCCCGAAGAGCTCACGCCGGACGTCTTTGATTACATCTTCTGCGGTCAACCATGTCCCGATCACCCGCGGAAGGATATGCTTGCCCAGATGCGGAAAGAGTTCTGCTACTGGTACCCCTATGATTACCGGTTCTCTGCAAAAGACCTCATTTCCAACCACCTCACGTTCCAGCTCTTCCACCACGTGGCTATCTTTCCCCCTTCCTGTCTTCCCCGGGGGATGGTTGTCTTTGGCATGGGCCTGCTGAACGGCGCCAAGATGTCTTCTTCAAAGGGCAATGTCTTTCTCCTTGAAGACGCGGTCATGGAGTTCGGAGCAGATACCGTCCGGATGTTCCTTGTCGGGAGTGCCGAACCATGGCAGGACTTTGACTGGAGGAATGAACTCGTCCAATCAACGCGAAAGCAGATTGAAAGGTTCTATAACACTATCCAGGAGAGTCGCACGGCACCGTCGGAGGTCGCTCCGATCGACCGCTGGCTCATTTCCCGTCTCCAGCAGCACATCCAGAAGACCACGCAGGCCCTCGAGGTCTTCCAGACGAGGCAGGCACTCCAGGAGGCTTTCTATGCCATCGATGCCGATCTCAAATGGCACAGGAGGAGAATTGTCCCGGGGACCCCCGGGGGCGGCGGCGTGCGCGAGCTTGCCCACGTCTGGACACGCCTGATGGCACCCGTCATTCCTTTCATCTGTGAAAGGCTATGGAAGGAGATCGGGGGAGAGGGGCTCGTTTCATTCGCAGATTGGCCAGTACCGGACCAGGGAAAAATTGATCTCAATCTCGAGCTTGCCGAAGAAATGCTCCTTCGGCTCACCGAGGATCTCGAGTCAATTCGAAAGGTGATCCAGATTACTCCACGATCCCTGACCATATGCATCGCGCCGGCATGGAAGAGGGAGATCTTCGCTGCTGTTGCAGGCGCTGCCGACAAGACCAGAGTGGTCAAGGATATCATGGGAGAGGAGCGTTTCAGGAAGAAAGGGAAGGATGCCGCCGATGCGGTCAGACAATGCATCACCCACGTCCATCGCCTGCCCCCCGGCCTGGTGGAAGGCTACCTGGCAGGCAACTGCGACGAGAGGGAGATATTCTTCTCTGCCATCGGATTCCTCGAGAAGGAAGCGGGTGTACCGGTGACCATAACAGATGCCGATGCAATCTCGCATCCCCGGGCAAAGGGTGCACTCCCCCTGAAGCCTGCCCTTATCCTTGAGTGAGGAGTCTCTTTTCTCACTCTTTTTCTATGCTCTTTGCCAATTTCACCCTCTCTTTGGTGGAATAGCCCGTCACCTTTTCGAGGAACGTCCGGAACCGCCTGTTGGTGTCAAGGATGACATCATCCGGTGCATTCCTGTCTGACTCGGTGTGGACGATGAGTGTTTTGCCCCCTTTGCCGGGTGAAGTTTTGAGCAGGACAAGCGCCCCGTAGGATATCTGGTAATAGTTGTCGTCTTTTTTGGGATCTACACCAAAGCACTCCTTCAGGATCTTCGGAATTGATTCCGGGAGGTCCCGGCCATAACCCCTCTTGACAGGATATTCTTGCATAATACTTTTTAGGAGGGATGGAATATGTTAATCTAATGTCGTCTGAGCCCAAACCTGATATAAAGATATATTCCCGCTCGCTCTCCGGCCCTGGATCAACTGTCCTGATGGGGTTTCCCGGCAGTGGACTGGTAGGGAGCATCGCACTCCAGTACATGGTCGACCAGCTCAACTTTGAGCAGATCGGGAGCATCAATAGCAAGTATTTCCCCCCCCTGGCCATGATGAACAGGGGGGTGATCAATGTGCCGGTGAGGGTGTACGAGAAGGGGAATCTTTCTGCCATTGTGGCAGATATACCTATCCACCCCATGATCTGCTACGAAGTCGCAAACGGGATCATGGACTGGCTTGAGCCCTTCTCTGTCAAGGAGGTCGTCACAATCGCGGGTATCATCACCAACGAACCAGAAAAGAGGGTTTTTGGGGTTGCGAGCAGCGACGAAGCGCTCCAGCGGATACAGGACTCGACCATCATCCTACCGATCGGGAGCATATCGGGAATTGCAAGCAGCATCCTCACCGAGTGCAAGATCCGGAATATCCCTGCGTTCGGCCTCCTCGGGGAGACTATCAACGCCCCTGATCCCCGCGCTTCGGCGGCAGCCATCGAGGTATTGAACAAGATGTACGGTATCAACCTCGACGTGCAACCCCTGATCGAACAGGCCGAAGAGATCGAATCAACCATGCAGAAGCTGGCCGAACAGGTCAAGTCTGCCGAGACGATGCCGAAGAAAGAGCACCTGCCGATGTATGGGTGATCACGATGAAGTGCTATGCGTTAACCGGGATATCCCCTCAGATAATAAGGGAGCTCCAGGAGGGTAAGGCCCGTACACTGGAACTCCAGAGCACGCATAACGTGGTCACCCTTGCCGGAATCAACCCAGGCGACCTTGTATTCATGACATCGGTGGACATGGAAGACCTGTCTCCCGGGGACTCGGGTATTGTCGTTGAGATCATCTCCCTTTCGATCACCATGAAAAGGATGGTGGAGTATTCACACGGTCTGCATTACGAGGAGAGAGAGAGGATGTCAGCCCGGATCAAGGTCCGGTGCGTCGGTTCGTCAACCGTCAAGAGTGTCACCGTGGAAGGTTTCATCCAGCCCATTACCGTCGATGTCATGAAGAGTGCCTGCTACCATGCAGGATAATCACATTTTTCCCCCCCCACGTATTTTGCCATTCTAATGTTTTCCGCCACGGAAATGCAGAAGGTGGTTCCCCATGGAATTCATGGACGGCACGATCTCCAACCGGGATTCCCTCGAATAACGGGCGGGACTCCAAAACAACGATTAATTATCCGTGAGACAAATGATAATCAAAAAGCGTGCATGGGCTTGTGGCTTAGCCAGGATAGAGCGCCGGGCTTCTAACCCGGATGTCGAGGGTTCGAATCCCTCCAGGCCCGTTGGGAGGACTACCACCGGGGAAATGCGTGATGACAAGGGAAAATGTTGAAAAAGGAGCACCTCGGATCCTCCGGTAGTGTTGCCATGAAAGACCCCTGTCGAGAAACTGACGTGATAATTGAGAGTGCTATTGCCGAGATTGACAGTGCCTTTTTTGACCTGGAGAGCATCAAGAATGACCTCCGGAACATCCAGTACGATCTCTCGGACCTGGACGCCAAACTCCACCAGATATCTCTCCGTTTGAAAGAAGTCCAGTCAGCCCTGCGCGGGATCTGCCCCGTCTCTCCTGCAGACAGGGAAGGGGAGAAAGCTCAGAAATCGTTCGAAATTTAAAAAAAAACTTTAGCCCAATTTTTTATAAAAATAGGCTCTTCGCTATTTTGAGTGGGTGGATAAAAATTAAAAGTGGGGGCTGCCCTGCCCCTACACCTCACATGAGGATAGTCACGCCGCCCAGAAAAGGGCGCCCCGGCGGCGGTTTCCCCATCCATTTCGTTTTAAGCCGATTTCTTTTTGATTAACCAGCTCAATCCAGGGAGAGACGATAACCCATTCATACAACGTGCCCACTTGAAATGACGAAGAGGGTAAAAATATACCCGTGTAACCAGTTACCGGTTCACGGGGTCCATCGCTTCCCAAACAGTTGCGCAAAAAACGGCATCGGAGATGGCAGGAGGTAAAATGAAAAATTTTTCGACCGGGAATTTTTATTCCGGTTCATTTGTAACGAGGAGCACGTCGCTTATGTTGTGCTGGCGCTGGGCAAGTTTTTTTGCCTTGAAGATATTCTTGCCCTCTTTTCCGATGGCAAGGCCGCGGTCTTCGTCCCTCACCTCGACCTGGGCGACGAGGGAGTCCTCATCTCCCTCTAGGACAACGGACGTCACCTTTGCCGGGAGGAAGCAGTTCCGGATGAACTGTTCCGGGTTCTGGGCATACTCCACCACCTCGATCTTCTTGCCCATGACCTCCATGGCTTTCTTGATGCTCGCCCCACTCTTTCCAATCGCCAAGCCCATCTCACCGGGGTTGATGACAAAAATGATACGGTTGTTGCGGTCATCGATCACACAGTCCCTGCTCCCTGCACCGGTCAGCTTCTCAAACTGGGACATCAGGCGCATGCAGTCTTCGTTAAGGAGAACTTCAACCATGGTCCTCATGCCCTCTTGAGACTGAGAATGTCTGATTCACCGGGATCAACGATGACGAGTGCGCTGACCATGAAGGGTTTTCCGCACGCTTTCCCAAGCTGGACGCTTGACCCCTGGAACGTGTGAACAAAGAGATTTTCCCTGGACTTGAGCATTTCCCTGAATTTTTCCGGGCAGTTCTCTGCAACGACGACCATCTGGGCTGTCCCGTTCTGGATGGACTGTTCAGTGACGTTCTGCCCGAGCAGAACTTTTCCTGTCTTTATGGCCCTTCTTAAAGAGGCATTGAAATCCATTATAATTCTCCTAGTTTCAATGGTTTTGCAATAAGTTTGACATCGCCTGTACCCAGCTGGATGGGCTGGCCGACGATCACGTTCTCGGTTACACCCGAGAGCTCATCCACCTCGTTTGCAACGGCAGCGTCGAGCAGGTGGTTGACAGTGACCTCGAACGCAGCACGCGAGAGGACACTCTCCTTTTCCCCTGCGATGCCGTGGCGACCGATCTGTTTGACTTCGCCTTCCATGCACATCATGTCTGCAACGAGCATGATGTGACGGACATCGACCAGGATACCCTGCTCGCTCAGCGTTGAGAGAGCCTCGTGGATGATGGCATTCCGGGCAGCTTCGATCCCCAGCACCTGGGAGATCTCGCTGATGTTATTGGTGCGGGTCCTCCTTGTGTCCACACCCTCAACCTCAAACACGTCTTTTAGGTTGGAGCCTTCAGTATAAAGGATATACTCCCCACTCTCCTTGCGGACGACGACCCGCTCGATATCATCAATGCCCTGGACAATCACGTTGCGCACATGTTCTGCAAGCTGGAAGAGGTTCTGGTAGCTCTCGCGGTCCTTGGGTGAAAAGATCATCGTTGCATTCTTCTCGTCGACCTCACACTCAAAGTCACGGTAGTGGCGCCTGTCCCTGATCTTGCGCGGTGCCAGATCGATGATATCGGCAACAGATATCCTCCTCTTCTCGCAGACCTGGGCATTGAGCTGCACCACGATCTGCATGTTCTCCATGTCAATCACGATGTCCCCGAACTCGTGCAGGGGAGCTGCCTCTATCTGCCAGCTCACTTCGCGGGCGCGGTCCCTGTCGGTTGCGTACTCTGGTTCGAGGTAAATGGTCATCGTCGGTGTACTGGGTTCCTTGCGGGCATCCATGATCTCGATAAGGCGGGGAAGCCCGAGAGTCACGTTGATCTCGGCGACACCCGCATAGTGGAAGGTCCGCATCGTCATCTGGGTCCCGGGCTCACCGATTGACTGGGCCGCAATGATTCCCACCGCTTCGCACGGCTCTATCCGCGTGTTCATATACTCCCTGATGACACGGTCGAGTATCGTGTTGAACTGGTGCTCTGTGATCTCCCTGTCTCCGAGGTAAGAGCGCAACTGCTCTTTCGTCTTCTGGGGCAGGTCGGCCTTCTCGATTGCGCTGTTAAATTCCGGCCGCATATCACACCTCCTCCTTGAGGATGCTCTCCACGATCCCTTTCACGTCGACAGGGTCTCCAAAGCTGCTCTTCATGGGGTCTGTCCCGTCCTCGCCGTAGCAGAACTGGATTATGCGGCCTCCCGTCGTCCGGACGGTCCCGTCGTAGGCAACCTTGAGGTCCTGGAGGGCATTGATCATCCGCCGCTGCAGGTACCCGCTCTGCGACGTCCGGACTGCCGTGTCCACCAGGCCTTCCCTTCCACCGATTGCGTGGAAGAAGAACTCTGTCGGGTTCAGTCCCGATTTATAGCTGTGGGAGATGAACCCGTGGGCGGCCGCGCCCCGGTCTCCCTTCCTGAAGTGGGGGAGAGTCCGGTCATCGTACCCTCTCATGATACGTTCTCCACGCACCGACTGCTGGCCTACACACCCCGCCATCTGCGTCAGGTTCAGCATCGAACCCCTGGCCCCGGATACGGCCATCACGACAGCACTGTTCCCCAGACCGAGGTGCCGGCCGGCGATCTCACCGGTCCGGTCCCTGGCCTTACCAAGGACCTGCATGATTTGCATCTCGAGTGTTTCCTCCGGGGTCCGGCCGGGCATTGCCTCGAGCTGCCCGTCCTCGTATATCCTGATCCGGCGCTGCACGTCGGTGATGGCCCCGAAAAGGACCTCTTCGATCTGCCCGTACTCGGTCTTCGAGAGGTCTTCATCATCGATGCCAAACGAGAAGCCGTTCATCATGATCGCCCGGATCGCAAGGTGAGTGATATCGTCAATGAAGTCTGCTGCCCGTTTCATGCCGTACTGGCGTATGATCCGGTTCACGATCTGCCCGTCAAAAGCCCCGATGGCTTTCTTGTCGATGGTACCTGACTCAAGCGTCCCGTCGATGATGCGCACGTAGGCATCCCTCTCGCATGCCTCCTTCCTGCACGATTCGCAGTTCTGGCAGGAACTGGCACGGAATACCATGTTTAACTCCCGTGGCAGCACGAGGGAGAAGATCTGCTTGTTGCTCCAGTAGGGGACTCCATCTTTAATCAGGCCCGGGGCAGGCAGGTGTTCGACCTCGATGTTCTTGAGGAGATAGAGGGTCTCCTCCTTCGTGTGCCACCGGAGCTGGTTGGTGAGCATGAAGATGCCTGAGACATGGTCATGGATACCGCCGATGATCGGACCGCCAAACCGTGGGGAGAGGATGTTTTCCTCCACGGCAACGAGTATTGCCGCTTCAGCCCGTGCTTCCTCCGTCTGGGGGATATGGAGGTTCATCTCGTCCCCATCAAAGTCTGCGTTGTAGGGCGGACAGACTGCGGGGTTCAGGCGGAAGGTCCGGCCATCCATGACCTTTACACGGTGAGCCATGATGCTCATCCGGTGCAGGGAGGGCTGCCTGTTGAAGAGAACGATATCCCCGTCCCTCACCTGCCGTTCCACGACCCATCCTGGTTCGAGCATCTCGGCGACCGTCTCGAGGTTACCTTCGGCGAGGCGAATCCTTCTCTTGTCGGGCCTGATGACGTAATTGGCCCCGCATGGGTGTGACAGGGTCAATCTTGCCGGGCCGTTCCTCACCATCTGGCGAAGCTCCTCGATGTTATAGGGGGTAACGGTGACCGGGAGTGTCATCTCATTTGCCACAGCCAGGGGGATGCCCACCTCCATGACGCTCAGGTTGGGATCGGGAGAGATGACCGTTCTCGCAGAGAAGTTGACCCTTTTTCCCGACAGCGAGCCGCGGAACCTGCCGTCCTTTCCTTTGAGCCTCTGGGAGAGTGTCTTAAGCGGCCTGCCACTCCTGTGCCGTGCCGGGGGACAACCGGCAACCTCGTTGTCAAGGTAGGTCGTGACATGGTACTGGAGAAGTTCCCAGAGGTCCTCAATGATCAATTGGGGTGCGCCGGCATCCTGGTTCTCCTTGAACCGCTGGTTGATCCTGATGATGTCCACGAGCTTGTGGGTGAGGTCGTCCTCGGACCTCTGGCCGTTCTCGAGGATGATCGAGGGGCGCATCGTGACCGGGGGGACGGGGAGAACGGTCAGCACGGTCCATTCGGGGCGCGCAACATCGGGGTTTATCCCCAGGTGCCTGAGGTCGTCATCCGGTATCTTCTCCAGACGGGCACGGATATCGGCAGGTGTCAGCTTATGCTCGACCTTCTTGCCATCCTCGATATAGATCTCGGAAAAAGTCGTGGGTTTCTCAAAGTTGATCTTGAGCTGCTGCTCGCCGCAGTGAGGACAGAGCCTCTCTTTCTTGATGTCCTTTTCAGAAAGGACATCTCCCGTGAGATCATCTTCCGGACCGATGACCTTTTCTATCTCCTCGGGTGAGAGGAGTAACCGGCTGCAACTCCTGCACGTCACTCTGAGAAGCTTTCGTATCAGCCGGGTATAGCCAACGTGAATGACGGGCTTGGCGAGCTCTATGTGTCCAAAATGACCCGGACAATCGCTTGCCTTCTGGTCACACGTCTTGCACCGGAGACCGGGATCGATGACTCCCAGGTTTAAGTCCATTAACCCCTGGGGGTAGGGAAACCCGTCATCATCGTAGGTATCCGCCCAGATGATCTTTCGCACACTCATGGTGCGGATCTCCTTCGGGGAGAGGAGACCAAATTCGATTTTTCCTATTCTCTTTGGGCTGGGCATGTCACTTCCTCCTAGACCACATCCTCGAGCTTGAGGCGGGGGGCAATTCCCATGCTCTTCATCTCGTCGAGCAGGAGCTTGAAGGCATACGACATCTCCACCTGGTAGATGTCTGTCTCGCTCCCACAGGAAAGGCAGCGCGTCGTATTGGATTTCCGGTCCAGCATCGCTACCATCCCGCACCGGGCGCAGACGTATTCTTGGACCTTGTCCGATTCATCAAGGAGACGTTCCTTGAGTGCCATGGCAGCACCATGGCCGATCATGACGTCCCGTTCCATCTCACCGAACCGAAGACCACCTTCCCGTGCCCTCCCCTCCGTGGGCTGACGGGTAAGGACCTGGACCGGTCCACGGGACCGGGCATGCATCTTCGAAGAGACCATGTGGTAAAGCTTCTGGTAATAGATGACTCCCATGTAGATGTCGGCAGAGAAACGCCTGCCAGTGATACCATCGTACATGACCTCTCTGCCGGTATGGGCGAATCCCTGCCGCTTGAGGGAGGCACGCAGGTCTTCTTCCCTCTCACCCGAAAAGGCAGTTCCGTTGACTCGCCGCCCTTCGAGTGCACCGACCTTCCCCCCTATCATCTCGAGCATGTGCCCGATGGTCATTCGGCTCGGGATTGCATGGGGGTTGATCACGAGGTCGGGGGTCAGCCCGGCCTCGGTGAACGGCATGTCCTCCTGGGGTGTGATGAGGCCGATGACTCCTTTCTGACCATGCCGCGAGGCGAACTTGTCTCCGACTTCCGGGATCCGCTGGTCCCGGGTCCTGACTTTCACGAGGCGCGAGCTGTTCTCACCCTCCGTGATGATCACGGTGTCGACAATACCGCGTTCGTTGCTCCGCATTGTCACAGACGTATCGCGCCGCTTTTCAACGGTAATGAGATCACTTGTCGGTTCCTCGAGGAACCGGGGGGGCGAGGTCTTCCCGATGAGGACGTCCTTTTCATTGACGATGGTTTCGGGGTTGATGATCCCGTCATCATCAAGGTTCTTGTAGCTCTCTGCACCGTGGGCACCGGTTACCTCCTCGTCGGGTATCTCGATCCGGTCAAGCTGGCCCCCGGGGTACCTCCTCTCCTCTCCCTCGTATGTACGGAAAAAGTGGGATCTCCCCAGGCCCCTGTCTATGGATGCCTTGTTGAATATGAGTGCATCTTCGATGTTATACCCTTCAAAGGAGAGGATGGCGACCACAAAGTTCTGGCCGGCCGGCCGGTCGTCGGACCCGATAAGGTCAGACGTCTGAGTATGGACGAGCGGTTTTTGGACGTAGTGGAGGAGGTGCCCCCGCGTGTCGGGGCGGATCTTCATGTTTGCCGCCCCGAAACCAAGGGCCTGCTTGACCATACCCGCACCCATCGTCACACGGGGACTTGCGTTGTGCTCGGGGAAGGGGACGTGTGCTGCCCCGATACCAAGGATAAGGGAAGGGTCGATCTCGAGATGGGTATGGTCCGGTGTTGCCTCTTCGGGGTTGATTGCAATAAAAAGGTCTTCTTCCTCCTCGGCATCGACCAGTTCGATCAGGCCTTTCTTTATAAGATCTTCAAAACCGATCTCTTTCTTCCGGAGTTTCTCGATGTCCTCGCTGGTAATGAGGGGTTTTCCCTGCGAAAGGACAATGAGGGGACGGCGTGCCCTCCCGCGGTCTGTGTGGATGACGACATCGTTGTTAAACTCCTTGTGGGAGACGTTGACCTCTGTGGACAAGCTGCCCTGGCGCCTCATTGCACGTATCTGTGCAACCAGATCTTTTGGATCCTCGATGAGACCGATAAGAGCTCCGTCTACAAAGACTCTCGCTTTTTTCATACCGCACCTCCCGTGATGTGTTCAACGCCGAGCGTGTACAGCATCCGGATCACTTCCTCTTCATCGGGGACTCCCCTGCTGATCTCAACCATCTGCGCGAAGTTCTTGACCAGGCCACAGTTGGGTCCTTCGGGAGTTTCACTCGGGCATATCCGTCCCCACTGTGTGGGGTGAAGATCACGGGCCTCAAAGTGAGGCTGGGAACGAGAAAGGGGAGAGATAACCCTGCGGAGATGGGAGAGGACGCTCATGTGGTCGACCCTGTCGAGGAGCTGGGAAACCCCCGTTCTCCCACCGACCCAGTTCCCGGTTGCCAGCGGGTGGAGGAGACGTTCGGTGAGCACATCGGCCCTCACCGCGGTCCCAATCGAGAGGTCGCGGTGTCGCATGCTGGCCCTCTCGAGCTGGTACTTGATATCCCTCGTCAGCCTGTTGAGGGAGATGCGGAAGAGGTCTTCCATCAGGTCCCCGGCAAGTTTCAGCCTCTTGTTGGAATAGTGATCCTTGTCGTCTATTCGCCGCTTCGATAGGACGAGGTCAAAACAGGCTTCCGCCATGCGCCCGAGGAAATGTGCCTTTGCAAGCCTTACCTCTTCAACGGCCTCCCGGAAACCTTCGTCGCCTTCCTTGAGGGTCGTGGGCATGAGGTAATTGAGATGGGGGAGGAGGTAGTTGTCAAGGACGAACTCGGCTCTCTTGCGCTGGTAGTCCCTAGTCTGGTTGGGTGCAAGTTTCTTTCCCACGTACATGATGCCGGCATCAACGCTGTCGCATTCGCTCTCCTCAAGGTTCTGCATCATGAAAGTGAGGATGTCCTCATCGGTAGAGACCGCACCCACGATGTCGTGGTCACTGACCATACCCAGCGCACGCATGAGGTCAACGAACCGTAAATGGCCGGCTACCGAGGGGAAAGACACCTCAAGGAGGTTCTTCCGGTTTCTTTCCACGACGACAAGCGCCCTGTAACCCCTGTATTGCGAAAAGACCTTTGCAACATATATCCGCTCGTTGTACCTCTCGGTATATTCCGTCATGATCTTGTTTGAGGCAAGGTCCTCGAGCGTCATCAGGACACGCTCGGTCCCGTTCACAATGAAGTATCCCCCCGGGTCAAGGGGATCTTCGCCATGGGCTACCCTTTCCTCATCCGTCATGCCGTACAGGTTGCACGCAACAGACCCGACCATGATGGGGAGCTGCCCGATGGTGGTGATGACCGGTTCCTGGCGGTCTTCTCCCTGCACGAGCGTGAGCTCCAGTTGGATAGGTGCTGCATAAGTGAGGTTCCGCAGGCGTGCCTCGCTTGGGAAGAGGTCTCCCTGTGACCCGTCCGCTTCGCGGACGAGTGGTTTCTTTACTTCAACCCGGCCGAGTTCAACCCATACCGGTTCGCTGCTCCTTCCCCTTATCTCGATGTCGGTTTCGATGACACGCTGCTCGTTGACAACCTTCTGAAGATTCTGGGTGAGAAAGTTGTTGAATGAATCGAGCTGGTGGCGTGCCACGTGCTCCCGGGAAAAATATGCCCTTGATAATACGCTCCTGTCTATCAGAACGATCAGCCCCGCCTGAATGTAATCCTACTTCTTTGGTCTCTTCACGACCAGCCGAAATGATTCGGCCCTTCCCGCTGTGTGGGATGTCCGGATGATGCGGATGACATCACCGACCTTGGCTCCAATGGCTTTTACTGCAGGATCGTCATGGTAAATCTTTGGTAATTGTTCACTTGAGATGTGATAGAGAGAATAGAGTTGCTGGATTTCATCCTCGCTCATGATTTTGTGGTCTGGAACCATCACATGTTCCAGTACATTTAATGTCTTACTCACCCCAGGCCCCCTTTTTTAAATGATTGGTCAGGTCACTCAGCCATCAACGGTTAAAACTGCCTGTTTTAACCGTGGCAGCGGGCCCGGAGGGATTTGAACCCCCGACCACCTGGTTAAAAGCCAGGCGCTCTACCTAACTGAGCTACGAGCCCACCCACTTCACACGCGCAGCATTAGTACAACGCAAGAAAACTATATAAATATATTCACCCAACCTAATTTCCCACAACTCATTCTTTCCCGGTGCATTCTTCCCCAGTGGATGCCTCTCCTCCTCCCTTTACCTCTCTGACTTGTGACTTTCAAAACCCAAAATGATATGAAACTCGTGCAATCTCTCCTCCAGAGATTTGTATTTTTTTTCTCTGATTTTTTCTTCATCTTTTGTCTCCTGGTCGCCTAAGTCACCAGTTTCCAATTTCCCGGTTTTTTGTTCCTCCTCCGCTGGAACGGGGATACCCGGTTCATCCACCGCTGGCACAGGGATACCCGGTTCCTCTTCCGGCACAGGGATATTAGGTTCCTCCTCTGGCACAGGGATACCCGGTTCATCCACCGCTGGCACAGGGATACCCGGTTCCTCTTCCGGCACAGGGATATTAGGTTCCTCCTCTGGCACAGGGATACCCGGTTCCTCCTCTGGCACAGGGATACCCGGTTCCTCCTCTGGCACAGGGATACCCGGTTCCTCCTCTGGCACAGGGATACTCGGTTCCTCCTCTGGCACAGGGATACCCGGTTCCTCCTCTGGCACAGGGATACCCGGTTCCTCCTCTGGCACAGGGATACCCGGTTCCTCCTCCGGCACAGGGATACCCGATTCCTCTTCCGGTACAGGGATACCCGGTTCCTCCTCTGGCACAGGGAAACTCGGTTCCTCCTCTGGCACAGGGATACCCGGTTCCTCCTCTGGCACAGGGATACTCGGTTCCTCCTCTGGCACAGGGATACTCGGTTCCTCCTCTGGCACAGGGATACCCGGTTCCTCCTCTGGCACAGGGATACCCGGTTCCTCCTCTGGCACAGGGATATTAGGTTCCCCGATACCCATCGCCATCATAATACTTTCCAGCAGTTGCGAGATATTGATGGGTTTCTGGAGGACGGCGTTCACTTTCAGCCTGTTCTTCTCTGCCTCATCAGAGAGTGTCTTTCGGGCAGAGAAAACAATGACAGGGAGAAGGGCAAGATTTTGCCTTGCACGCACTTTTTCCAGGACCTCCCACCCGTTCATCGGTTCCATGGAAATATCAAGGAGGAGAAGGTCCGGGGTCACGCGGGAGAGGAGGTCAAGGGCTTCGGGGCCATTTAAAGCAGAAAGCGTCTGGAACCCCTTCTTACGCAGGATTGCATGCAACCCTTCCACGATGAACTTGTTGTCGTCCACGATGAGAATCCTTTTCTCCATGAATCCCTTCCGGCCCCTGGCGGGCCCATGATCCTTCCCGGATGATTAACATTTTATCCCCAGGCAATATGTGTTTTCCATCTCCTGGGACGGGGAAGGGGTGTAAGTCCCGATAGGGTACATTTTTAATTGGAGAGGTTTTATAAATAATGAGAGAATGGTGTCATTGTCCCGGTGGTTGGAAGAGTGTTCTCCCCATTTTTTACCGAGTCCCTCCCTTGCACAGAATGCGACGCGGCATCTCTCTAAAATCGAACGTAACAAGCTCTTTTCTCCTGATATTGAAAAGATGAGGACCGCCGAAGGTCGGTGGTACGAGGCAATCATCTACGAGATGTTTGTCGAGATAGCAGCAAGGAATGATGCAATCCGGTTCCTAGCCCTCAAAGGTGCTGATGCCCCCCGCCGGAGGAGGACCGCCCAGCTAGGACAGAACGGGATCTTCTATTCCCGGTCTGGAGATATTACGATAAGGGGTAACGGTCAGGACCTTGCAGAATTTGACCTTCTCATGGTCGATGGAGAGAACCGGATCATTTTTGCGGAGGTCCTGACTTCTCCCTCTGACCTCAAGGAATTCGAGGTCGAGATAGATTACAAGAGGACTCTCCTTGGTTACCTCTTTGACCAGCCCCATGTCCCGTTCCTCCTCGTCTCCTCCTTCAATGTTGCAAACTACGCTGCCGGCCGGCGGATTCTCAAGAACCCGGATACGTACTATTTCCAGACAGCCCCCTGCGAGGAGATTAAGTCCATTATAGACCCTCGTGCATGGACCAGGAGGGGGAGGAATACGTACCTGCCGCACCCCAAGATGGTCGATGCTGCGGGTTTCTCGTTCCGGAGGCCTTTTAACTACCAGAAATTCCACGACTGGCAGAGGAACTGGGTATTTTCAAACGTTTCCCAGGAGATCGATGTGAAAAGCACCCGGAGTCCCCATGAGACCTCCCCCCTTGTCAAAAAGATCCTCTATGGAAGTCTCTACCCCTCGGCGGTCCGGAGAGTGTGCCAGGAGTATGATTTTTCCATCAGGGGACGAAAGGTCGGCTTTGACGAAATAAGGAAAAAGTTTTCAAAGGTCATCCTTGCAACCGATCTGCCGGGCTACGAGCCTCTCATCTATCTCCGGTCGACAGAAAAGAAGGAGTACCTCAAGATGGTCCAGGACAAGGAAGGTAACTTCAAGTTCGAGCGGAATACTCCTTCCCGCGTGGGTTTCTTCCTGTGGCTCGAGTCACTCTCCCCCTCACTAGGGTCACGGATCGCTTCCAAGATACTCCAGACCTTCTCGCACCGCTAGGGTTTCCCTCCTTCTTTTTTTGGCTCTTCGCTAGTTTGAGTGGGTGGATAGGAATTGAAATGGGGGATGCCTCGCCCCCACACCCCCACATGAGGATAGTTCCCTCGCCCCCTGACGGGGCGCCCCCGCGGCGGTTCAACTGGCTTACTTTTCTGATAACCGAAATACTTGTTAGCTGGGATAACTCAGACTATCTCTTGTGCTGGTGAGATCTTAGCCGATCTTGTGACACAACCAAAAAATGAGATTTTTTTAATCAAGCAACACCGTCAGGGCCTCGTCTGCATAGGCATCCATGACGTAGGGAATGCCTGAGACACGTGAGGCCTCCTCGGTGAGAGCCATAACATCACTACGGGAGATCGAGCTGATGGCGAAGTTCCTGTTCCCGGCCATGATCTGCTGGAGACCGATCCTGAACTTCTGGGCATAGGTGTATATCCCGATGGCGCCCATGGGTATCTCCTTGAACCGGGAGCCATATTTCGCACGCAGCTCTTCCCACGTGACGAATATCTCCTCGGGGGTTGTCCCGTACTTCGAGACCGTCTTGGGCAGGTCTCCCTCCTTGATCCATTTCTCGATATTCTTGCCGACCATCCCGGGTATCATGAGGCCGCGGCCCATGCACACGGCCCTGAAGTACGGGCTTCCCATTGCAAGGGCCTTGAAGACGCCCGGTTCGTCTGAAAATCCGCCTGCCATCGCAAGGTCAGGCACACGCAGCCCCCTCTTCTTGAGCAGTTCGGCATATTCATACGCAAGCGACTGGAGGTAGAAGGTCGGTATGCCCCACTCGTTCATCATGGGCCAGGGACTCATGCCCGTCCCGCCGGGGGCACCGTCGATGGTCAAGAGGTCGATCTTTGCTTCCGAGCCGTAACGGATGGCCATTGCCAGCTCAACTGCTGAGTAGGCACCTGTCTTTAAGGTCACCCTCTTGAAGCCGATATCACGGAGGCGGTCGACTTCCTCGAGGAACCCTTCCTTGCTGATGAATCCAAGGCGCGAGTGTCTCTCAAACTCCTTGAACGCCCCCTGCTTGAATGCCGCCTGAACCTCGGGAACTGTGGGGTCAGGAAGGACGATGTACCCCCTCTTTTTCAGCTCGAGCGCTCTTTCGAGTGACTTTACCTTGATCTCCCCCCCGATGCACTTTGCTCCCTGTCCCCACTTGAGCTCAATTGTCTCGAGGTTATGCTTCGAGGAAACATACTCAGCGGTTCCAAGGCGGGTGTCTTCGACGTTCATCTGGACCAGCATCTCGCCGTATCCATCCCAGAACTTCTTGTAAAGTTCAATCCTCCGGTCCATCTCCGGTGATTTCTTCACCTTCCCCTTGTTGTCCAGCTGGAGGGCAGGGTCGACACCGCAGACGTTCTCACCGCAGACGATAGTGATCCCGGAAATGGCAGCCCCGATTGCAAAGTGTTCCCAGTTGATACGGGCAATATCCGTAGACCCGAGCGCCCCGGTGAAAATCGGGATTTTCATCCTGACTTTCTTGTCCCAGCCGTACTCCGTCTCTGTATTGACCGAGTAAAAGACTGCACTGTCAGGCCCAATCTCAGTCCCCTCTGGAAGGCCCCGTGCACCCATCGCATACCCCTGGATGTTGAGGTGTGAATAGTCGACCGGGTAGTTCTTGTCGGCACCCGCGGTGATCTCTCCAAAGGGTCCCGGGTACAGGACTTCCCTCCCCCGGAACGAGGAGAGCCAGATCTCACAGCTCCCCTTGCACCCATCAACACACCGTGTGCATATCCCAGATACCGGTGCAACATTCCGCGACCGGTTAGTCGTGCCTGTTGCCTCGTTTGCATTTGGCTGACGAAGGTTCATAGTTCTCTCCTGCGTTCTCTTTTCACTTTAAATATTTGAAAGGGAGTCTGGGCAAACAGGCCCAAACTAGCAATAGATTTATATTTCAAATGTTTATAAGCCCTTGCCTTCCTTCTCCATATATATTTTTCTTAGAAATCCCACCGCCGGTCTCCCCTGGTTTTCATTTGAAAAAAAAATGGGATGAATCCGTTCCTGCAATCCCTCAGGAGAGGGTGATAAGTTCATATCCCGAGGACCCCAGGCCACATTCCTCTCCATACCGTATCTGCCTGTATCCGTCAGTCTTTTTCCTCATTCCCCTGAATTTGTCTTCTCCCCTCTGGTAGTTCCCCTGCAGGAATGAATCAGGCCTTCCCTCTTCTCTGTTAACAAGGTCAAAACTTGCTGCATCAATGGCAACAGGGTCAGTGGACGCAAGAATGCCAATGTCCGGGACGATTGATGCATCGCTCCAGGGGACACAGTCGCAATCCGGTGTGATTTGGAGGAGGAAATTCATGTAACCGGTCTTTTTCTCCTTGCCACTGACTGCCCCCACGGCATATTCCACCATTCTCTCCACGAACTGGGGGATCTCTGTTTCCCAGTCGACATCTATTGCCTGAGAAGGACAGACGGTCATGCACTCGAAGCAACCGACGCAGCGTGAGGGCTCGATATGTGCGGCGGTCCTTTTCTTTACGGTTTTAAGGGAAATCGCGTTTCGCGGACACGCCAGGACACACCGGCCACATCCCGTGCAGCGTTCCCCGATAGGGAGGGGGCGGGCACAGTGCTGGGCCTGCTTCCCGGCGGGCGGGGCACATCCCATGGCGAGATTCTTTATCGCTCCTCCAAAACCGGCTACCTCGTGACCCTTGAAATGGGAGAGGACCACCATTGCATGGGCATCAGCGATGTCACCAGAGACCAGGACAGAAGGAAAATGGCGGGAATGGATCTCAACCTTCCTCCAGTTCTTTCCCCGGAGGCCATCGGCTATGACGAGGGGTGCGTGCACAACGGCATAGGCAAACCCGTGCTCGATCGCCGTGACCATGTGATCAACTGCATTCGCCCTGCTGCCCCTGTAGAGCGTGTTCGAATCGGTAAGAAACGGTTTTCCTCCCGCCTCTTTCACGCAGTCGACCACCTGCCGGGTATGGACAGGATGGATGTAAGACTCGTTACCCCATTCTCCAAAGTGGATCTTGATGGCCGTCAGGTCTCCCGGGGCGATCAGTGACGGAAACCCCGCAGCAAGAAACAGCCTCTTTATTTTTGACAGGGTATTTTCATGCGGTTCACGGGCCCTCATCCGGGCAAAATAAACATTCGATGGCATCAGGAGACCACCTCTCTTCCCTCTATCAGGACTGGATTTTTTTTATCCTTAAAAATACCCCATGTACTGCACCCCTCCAGGATACAGGCAATACCCCGGGGTTTACCAGGAAGGGATCTTATCCGACTCCGCTGCCTTATGTTCTTTCTATCCTGGGTACCTGTATCGCGGAAAATGTCACGTACATTTTGGGAAGGAAAAATTGGGGGGAAAGAAGGGAGGGGATTGTTCTGTCTTTCTTTGGGTTCTCTTTCTCATCCTCTCTTGCCCAGTTCGTGGTCAAGCCAGAACATGTGACCAACGACATCCTTGATCATCCTGATCTGGGCAAGGATCTCACTTGCATTTGCCTCTTCCTCGACCTGTTCCTTCACGAACCACCCGAGGAAGTTCTGCGTCGCGTAATCCTTCTCCTTGACCGCAAGATCCATGATGCCGTTGATCAACCCGGTGACCTTCTTTTCGTGTTCATAGACCTGCTCGAAGACATCCCCAACGGATTTCCACTCGGTTTTTGGAGCTTCGATCCGGGCGAGCTTCACGGTCCCCCCCGCCTCGATGATGTAGTCAAAAAATTTCATACCGTGGGCCTTTTCCTCTTCTGACTGGACCCTGAGCCATTTTGCAAAACCCTTCATGGGAATGGTTTCGCAGTAGGCCGCCATTGCCAGGTAGAGGTAGGCCGAGTAGAGCTCCGCGTTCAGCTGCTTGTTCAGCGCTTCTTCAATGTTTTTCTTGAGCATGAGTTAATCCTCCTCACTATGTGTATGTCCACTTCCCTGCCCTTTAATGCTTCTATTCCAGAAATTTTTCGGGGTGTGTCCTGTCATTGTTCCGTGGGATGGGCTCTCCTGGGAGACAGGAGAAAAGAGAGGAAAATTATTGCCCGATTACCACCCGGGCACTCGGGTCAAAGGGATTCGTCCTCATCGCGAGCGAGAAGAGGTAGGGATAATGGCGCTTCAGGTGGTGCATGTATGCCAGCCATTCGAGGCAGAGGAGGCGATAGACACGTTCAATGTCCTTCTGGAGATGGGCGAGGTCGCTATCCGGAATGGAAAGGAGATCTCCCCTCCTCTCGAGTTCTTCGCCGAGGTGCGTCACAGCCCGGAGGAGCTCGGTGAAAGCCTGGTTCTCGAGGAGCATGGGATTTTCCAGGAGGCGAAGGAGGAAATTCCGCTTCTCTTTAAGGAATGTCCGCATCAATTCAAGGTCCTGCCTTTCGGGAAGCACTCGAAACGGGTATGATGAAAAGACTTTCTTTGTCTTTGCAAAATCTTCGTCACTCCAATCTTCCCTGACCGCCAGCGTGTCGGCAATACGGGCGATATCAGGGTCTTTCCGGGTTATCGTGTGCAGGAGATCGGTACCCATTTCAGAAAAGAATGTCCCGATGACCATGTTCAATTTCTCGAGGCGTTCTCTGCGTGCCCTCGTGCTGAGGAGCTCATTTAACACGAGAGTGACAAGGAGCACATTGATGGGAAGAAAACCAAGGGCATTGAAGACGTAGAAGTACGTGTTTTCCGGATCCCCGAGGATGAGGAACTTGAGGAGATAGACCGAGAATGAAAAGGCAACGAGGAAAATTGCGAGTTTAATCTGCCAGGAGTACTTCATGGTCACCGTCGTGTCACCTTCGGGCCCTTTTCTGGAGAACAGAAATCCATCGTGAATCCTCCCTACTGCCTCCCCGTCGCCCGCGTCAGTTCCTCGACATTACTCCGGGTAAAGAACCCGTCGAACCCCTCGTACCTGTGGATGTACTCGTTGACTATCATCGTGTGGGGGAACGGCATGGAGAACGTCTGTTTGAGTCCTTCCTCGCGGGACCCGACGAGTTTCACGAGGAATTCCATGCCATGGGTTACCAGCTCTGCAAAGACTGCATCAATGTCGTCTGTTGAAAATGCCATGTGGTGGACGCGTGTCCCGTAAAAGTGGATGAAGTTCTCGGTTGGCCCCGCGTCCTCTCCCTCGCGGTAAGGTGCGATGCCGGAGGTAAAGACCATAGCAAAAGCATCATCGGTCAGGCGGGCGACGCTCGTGATGGAGTTGAGAGATTTTACAAAGACGGCAAAGTCAAAGTGATAATTGGTCAGGGAGAGGAACTCTAGAATTGCTGCGTTCCGCTCTTTTGCCCTTACCCGTGTTGCGGTATGGTCCAGCTTCCCTATGTTCGCAAGGTAGGAATGCCCTGGTTTTTCAAGAGTGATGGGGCGTCTCTCTGCACCTGATGGTGCAAATGACCGCCCCTGGCCCGTCCATTCGATGAAACCAAGGGAATTGCCTGTATAGGGAGAGGGGACCGTCTGGATGAAGCGGAAATCAGGACCCGTGAGAACCTCGTCTGTCTGGAAACGAACACCCCTTTCCCTCTGTATTTCACAATAGGCATCGATATCACGGCATCCAAAGATGAATGTCTCGAGGCGGGTATTGGGAAGTTTCCTTGCCTTCTCGGCCTGGTTAAAAGGAAGGAAAGGATTTTTTCCGGCAAGGCGGCTCTTGACAATGACAGCAGGGGAGCCCGGTATCCGGAGGGTATATGCCTGGGTCCGGGTTGTGGAGAAGTGCTCGTCGATCGCTAGCCCCGTGAATGCAAGGAGTTCGGCGACTGCAGCCTCGAGCTTTTCCCTTTCCGTGTTGATGACGATTGCCTGGAGATCTCCGACAAGACCATCGAGACCGGCAGCCTTTCTCGCCCGCATGACCCCTGGCAGACGGGCGACAAGGTCTTCCTCCTGCCACGTCATGAACCCCCCATCCCCATCTTCCCGGGACATGACACTCTCCTCCGGGTCCTCCATCTTTTTTGCACTCCTTCTAACGGGATGGGTTATGTATGGCCCTCCCATAAATGCTGGTTTTGGGGTTGACGCACGATTGGCAGGTCCCGTCCCCCACTCAGGTTACGTATTTCCCGGGGTCGGCGTCAAATTTTTTCTTGCAGCCCGGGGCACAGAAATAGTAGGTTTTTCCCCTGTATTCCGTCCTGAACCGTGCTGCCTTCTCATCAACTGTCATCTTGCATACCGGGTCAATGGCCATGGGTTTTTTCCCCTGGTAAACGATCTCGGAGAACGGGAGGTATATACCTTTTGAGGGTAAGGGAGAGGGAGACGACGGTGACAGAACTTGCGGCCATCGCGAGGGCCGCGAGCTCCGGTTGGAGCATGTACCCCGTGAGAGGGTAAAAGACTCCTGCTGCAAGAGGGATGAGGGCAACGTTATAGGCGAATGCCCAAAAGAGGTTGCCGCGTATCCGGGCCATGACCTTGCGGGAGAGCTGGAGTGCTGCGACCGCATGGAGGAGGTCGTCCCTGATGAGGACGATGTCCCCGCTCTCTATGGCTACGTCGGTCCCACCTCCAATCGCGATCCCGACGTCCGCCTGTGCGAGTGCCGGCGCATCGTTCACGCCATCACCCACGAACGCCACCACCCTCCCCGATTCCTGCATCTTTTTGACTTCGCGGGCCTTTTCTTCGGGAAGTACCCCGGCAATGACATTTTCGATTTTCAGCTTCTCTGCAATCGCCTCTGCCGTCCGGATGGTGTCCCCGGTGACCATGCTGACCGAAAGACCCATCTTCCTGAATTCTTCAACAGCCTCCGCAGATGTCTCCCTCACGGGATCCGCGATGCCAATGACCCCGGCAATGGTCCCGCCGGTCGCGATCGCAACGACCGTCTTTTTCTCTCTGCCAAGTCTCGCGATGATCTCGCCTGCATCGGGCGACAGGGTTATCCCGTTTTCTTCCAGGAAACCCGCATTTCCAATCAGCACCTGCTCCCCGAGAACCCGGGCCGAGACGCCCTTTCCACCGTGGGAATAAAACTCCTCCCCATCCAGGGGGGCCACCCCCTCGGCTGCTGCTGCGTCAACGATTGCCCTTGCCAGGGGATGTTTCGAATTTTTCTCAACCGCTGCGGCAAGCGAGAGGAGGGTTGTTCTTCCTGTGTTCAAGGGAACGATATCTGTTAATGCAGGTTTTCCCTGCGTGAGTGTTCCGGTCTTGTCAAGAACCACTGAATTGACCCGGTCTGCAACCTCGAGCGCCTCACCGTTCCTGATGAGGACCCCGAGTTCAGCGCCCCTCCCGATTCCTACCGTTACCGCCGTCGGGGTGGCAAGTCCCAGCGCGCATGGGCATGCCACGACAAGGACAGAGACGAATGCAGTCAGGGAGAATGTGAGGGGCGCGTGGAGGGCGAAGGACCAGACAAGAAATGTAAGGGTGGAAATTGCCAGGATGACCGGGATGAAGTATGCCACGACGCCGTCGGCAACCCTCTGGACGGGTGGCCGGGATGCCTGGGCGTCTTCAACGAGTGCAATGATCCGCGCCAGCACCGTCTCTTTCCCAACCTTCTGTGCCTTGATCGTGAGGACACCGTTGGTATTAATCGTCCCCCCGACGACGGTTGATCCGGGGGTCTTGAACACCGGCACGGGCTCCCCCGTGACCATGGATTCATCGACGGAGCTCTCGCCCGCGATCACGGTGCCGTCAACCGGGACTTTTTCGCCGGGCGTGACGCGTATGAGATCCCCCACCCTGACATCCTCGATTGGGACCTCCCTCTCTTCCCCATCGGTGATGAGTGTGGCTGTTCGCGGGCGGAGCCCGATGAGTGCCTTTATTGCATCGGTCGTTCTCCCCTTGGCCCTTGCCTCGAGGTACCGCCCCAGCATGAGGAACGAGGCGAGCATTAATGCCGTGTCGTACAGCATGAAATCGTGCGAAAGGCCAATTCCCGCCGTGGATACCACACTTGCGCCGTATGCAACACCGGTTCCCATGGCATACATCACGTCCATGTTCAGGGTGCGGTTCCGCAGGGCTGATACAGCCCCCCTGTAGATGGGATAGGCAACGTAGGCGAACGCAGGGGTGGTAAGTACCAGCATGAGGAGCGAGAGGGTGTGCGGGGAGAGGGGAGGTTGTGACACCATCAGGATGAATTCCGGGATACTGACACCAAAGCCAACCAGGAATCGCCGGGCCTTGTCCTGGAGGTCCCGCCGACGGGCATCCTCCTCGGCACTTGTTGTCACCTGGTCAGCAAGCCCCAGATACTGGTAGCCTGCGTCCTCGATGGCCTTCTTCATCTCGTCCAGGGTCGAAAGAGAGGAGTTGTAGACCACAGAGGCCTTCTCTGTCGAGAGGTTGACCGTTGCACTTACCACACCGGGAAGTGCCTTCAGGGCAGCCTCGATCGTCTCGACGCAGGTTGCACAGACCATTCCCCCGACTCTTATTGTGACCTGGTCATAGACAACATCGTACCCCGCTTTCCTGACAGCGGCCTCGAGGTCTGTGAGGCTCGTTGCTGATGGATTGTAGTCAACGTGGGCGGTCTCAGAGGCAAGGTTGACAGTGGCCGAGTCGGCATGTCCCTCGTCCTTTAAAGCCTTTTCGAGGTTTACTGCGCACGTGGCACATCTCATTCCCGCTATCTTGAGTTCAGCCGTCTTTTTATCAATCCCTTGTGTCATCGTTGCCCTCCCCCCGAGAGAACTGCCTCACCGGGTATTTTCATTATCGGCTTCCCGGTTACATCACCTTTCTTCTCCTGACCGGCCCCCACGGAACAGCCCGCGAATCATTCTCCCTCTTTTTAGAAAATGGCGAGATAGAGAGCATAGATGATGATCTGGGCGATCGTCAGGGGCAGGCCAATCCTGATGAACTCTAAGAACGTGATGGTATACCCTTTCTTCTCGGCGTTCTCGATGATGATGACATTACTTGCTGCTCCCAGGATCGTGAGATTACCTGCGATGGTGCTCCCGGCAGCAAGTGCCATCAGGGATGCCACGGGCATTCCCTCTTTCATGATAAGCGGGAGAAAAAGGGCGACGAAGGGGACGTTGGAGACGAACTGGCTGATACACACACTCGTGGAGAGGATGAGAGGGATGGACGTGAGGGATCCAAAATCTATTCCCGACTGGAATATCCCCGTATTGTAAACGCTCTGCATCAGGACGAACATCGCGGCAAAGAAGGCAAGCGTCGGCCAGTCAATTGATCGTACAATTCTGACCCGTTCCCGTGACAGGATAACGAGGGGGGCCGCACCTGCGATTGCAATGGCCGATAGGGGGATGAGGGGGGGGCCTGTGAGGACCCGGACGACGATGAGGAGGAGAATGAGAGAGAGGGAGATGCGGCTAATCCGCGCAAGGTCCTCGTCCCTGACCTTGTCCTGCCTTTCATCAAAATTGCACTCAGATTCCCCCTGGTCGACATCGTGCGTCAGCAGGAGGTATGTGACAATGAGACCGATTGCGGTTGGGATACCAAGGTAGACCAGGAACGCAAGGAACGGTTGTGGCAACTGGCTATAGGTGGCAACGAGGAGGTTCTGGGGGTTGCCGATGGGGCTTGGGACGCTCCCGGTGGTCACGGCAAAACAGAGGGCAAGGAGGGCTTTCCCCGGCGGGAGACCAAACCGGCAGGCATAGGCAATCACCACGGGCGTTGCAATGATTGCAACCGTATCGTTCATGAGGATGGCAGAGAGGAGACCCATGAAGACGAGGATAAACAGGATGAACTGCCGTCCGGACCGGGCTTTCGAAAAGAGCCGAAATGCAATCACGTGGAGGTATCCGCTCTCTTCCAGTGCCTCGCCCACGATGAACATCCCAAGGAGAAAGAACATGACATCAGGGTTGATCGAGAAGAGAGCGTCGCGCGGGCTTATCTCTCCAAGGATGAGGACGGCGAGTGCACCCATGCACATGACCTGCCAGATGCGGAACCGGAATCTCCCCACCTGGCGTACGGCGATGAGGACAAATACGGCAATGAGGACAATGACTGGTCCCGGGGGGAGGAATGTGCCCTGTGTCACGTCAGGTCAGGTCTTGATCATTTTCTCTCCACGACCCAGTGCAGGAGGATACCGTTGTCCATCCTCTCCGCGGCAAAAAGGGTGAGGCGGGGAAAATCGTCTTCCCGCACAAAGCCCGGACCGTCCGCAGGTGTGGGGGCCTTCTCACCCCCGATGACGATGTTGCCGATAAACGTGATGTATTCATCGACGAGTCCCTCGGTAAAGAGTGCACCGATCAGCCTTCCGCCCCCCTCGACCATCAGGTTCTTAATTCCCCTCCTCCACAGCTCGTCCATCAGGACCGCGAGATCGACTGCCCCCTTCCCGGCAACGATCACCTCTGCGAGGGTGGAGAGTGACTCCCTTTTTTCCCTCTCGGCACCCTCGCAGCACGCGATGATCCTTCTGCCTTCCCCCTTGTGGAGTATGGCGGCATCCAGGGGCGTGCGGGCACGGCAGTCTACAACCACTCTCACGGGGTTCCCGGGAAGTCCCCTTCCGACGCGTGCCGCTACGAGATCTCCCGACTTGACGGTGAGGGACGGGTCATCCGCAAGGACCGTCCCTATCCCGACCATGACGGCATCGCATTCTGCCTTGAGGCGGTCAACGCGGGAAAAATCATTTTTCCCCGATATTTTGACCTGCCGTCTTTCGCAGGTCGAGATCTTCCCGTCGGCACTCATGGCAATGTTCACGATGACATGGGGGCGCTGCATGTTCTCACAGAGTGTGGACGGCATACCCTCTTGAAGGTGGCGGAACAGAAAAAAACAGGACTCTGCTCCTTTCTCTTTACCAGGCCTTGCCATAACGAACCCCAATCTGCCTGACACGGGCGTGCTGCGGTGGAGGTCTCCTCCGGGATATTGACTTTCTTTACTCACCTTCCCGAAGGGCAACGTATCGCATGGACTTGTAGAAGAAGAAGCCGACAATGCCAAATGTGACGAGGGGTGAGAGCCAGTTCGGGATATGGGCCCCGAAACTGTCGAGGACCATGATAATCCCCAGGACGAAAATGGAATACATCGCCCCGTTTTTCAGATACCTGTATTTCTTGATGTTCTCCACGTTCCTGACCGTCAGCTCCCTGACGACGAATGCACCCATCCCGTTCCCGATGATGATGAGGGGGACAGACAGGGTGAATGCAAATGCTCCGAGGACCCCGTCGATCGAGAACGTCGCATCGATGACCTCGAGGTAAAAGATTTTCGAGATGTCTGACATCTCTCCCCCCATCATCTTCTTCTCCTGCTCCTCGGCATTCTGGCGGAAACCATGGACGATGAAGAATGCGGTCGAACCGACCACCGCGCCGAATGCCATCAGGGGGTTGACCTGGAGGGCTTCCCAGACAAGGAGGGAGAGCAGGACCGAGACAACGGCAAAGAACCAGACCCCCTTTGTCGCGATGTACCGTTCCCCACGGAGACCATAGAACTTCGGCTCGAGGAATATCCAGTGGAAGAAGAGAAATATGAGGAATGTTCCCCCTCCCATCAGGAGGACGGGTGCAGACTCTTCAATGGCCGCAACGACCATCGGATCGCTGCTGAAGGTTGCAGTGAGTGCACCCCAGGGACCAAGGGACGGCGTTGACATCCAGACGATGAACCAGGGGAGTACTCCCCGCACGATAAAAACGGCAATGAGGAGTCCCCAGAGCAGGAACCACCTCCGTGCCCATTCTTTCATCGTAGAGAGGACCTCGGCATTGATGATTGCATTGTCAATGCTCGTAATCGTCTCAAAGAGGATGAGCCCGGCAATGATCAAGATCGCGGAAAATGGGTCCATGGGTAATTGTTCCTGAATGGTGAGACCTTATTCCCAAAAAAGATTATTATCAGGTTGTTTTTCCCTCAAACAGGAATCGTCAACTGGCCTCTATCCGGGCCATGGAAAAATACAGGGTTCTTTGACCTGAAAAAAAAGGATGGTTTAGTTGGTATATCCCGGTTTTCCCAGCTTCGGCTCGAAGGCCATGTCAGCTTCGACCCTGATGGCATGAGAGAACTTTGCAAGCGGGATGTCCATTGCACAGAGTTCCTCGCACTGGCCGCAGTTGACGCAGGAATCGGAGATGTGGGCAAACCTGCGCAGGTGGAACATGGGGTTTGGCGGGACCTCGCCCGGTTTCACCACGAGATCCTTGGCCTTGAGTGCCCCTGAGGAAGGGAAGCAGACCGGGCAGTTCTCGATGCAGGAGTAGCACTTGATGCACCGGGAGGTCTCCTTCTGGATTGTCCCCCAGAGATCCTTGGAGAGTGCCTCAAAGTCCCTCTTCCGCCACTTCTCTCCCAGCTTGATCATCGCTCCCTCGACCTTGCCCCTCATCTCGAGACCCTTGGGGTCGGGTTTCTCGGTCTTGAGGGCACCGTCCTTGACCGCACGGGCGAGGAGGTCAGCACCCTTCTCGCTGCAGACCTCGACAAACGTGGCCTTGCCGGCCTTGTCGCCGATGACCCCCCAGTTCCCGCAGGCAAGGTCTGCCTGGCGGGGGACCTTGTAGAGACAGCGGCGGCAGTTGGACCTGCGGCCGTAGCCCCCGTCCTCCAGGTCATCGATCTTGATGCCCTTGTGGCCGCCCTCGTACTCGATGATGAACTGGCCCTTGTCAATCTCTTCTTTGTGGACAGTGTCCGGGTCGACGCCGAACTTCTCCCTGATCATCTTCCGCGCCATGACGGGGCTGACGGTCCCCCCGCAGTTGACGCCGATGAGGAGGAGGTTGTTTAGGTCGATCTTTTTCCTTTTCGCAAGTTCGTGGAGGGCCATGACATCGCAGCCTTTCACTGTCATCGCGACTTTCATCCCCTTTGACCGCTCCATGAACTTTTGCGCAACCTTTGCGAGGAGGAGTGTCCCGCAATGGAGTGATCCGGCCGTATCCTTCAACTGCTTTGGATCGGTGACCAGAACGGGGACAGCATCGTAAATGTCCTGGCCCTTCCCGACCGCGATGACTGCATCCACGATCTTCTGTTCGAGTGCATACTTCAGGAGGCTCGTGACCGCCCCCCCGCACTCAGCTTTCTTTGCGATATCCGCGTCACTGGTCCAGGCATAGACCATGTCGCCCTTTTTCACGTCGGGTTTTCCACCAAAGAGTCCCATATTACTTCCCCCCCTCGATCTTCCCGATCTTCACAGCACAGGCCTTGAACTCCGGGATCTTGGCGATGGGGTCAAGGGCGTTGTTGGTCAGGACGTTTGCGGCGCATTCCTTGTAGTGGAACGGCATGAACATGACGCCCTTCATGATATCGGGGGTAACGCGTGCGGGGACGTTGACGGTTCCCCGGCGTGTTGTTGCCTTGACCATCTCGCCGTTCTTGATCCCGAGCGCCTTTGCGTCTTCGGGGTTGATCTCGATCCAGCCGGTCGGTTCCTCGGCCTCGAGGGACTCTGACCGGCGTGTCATGGTCCCGGTGTGCCACTGCCAGAGGCACCGGCCGGTCGTGAGGATGAACGGGTACTCGGCGTCCGGGACCTCGGCGGGCGGCTTGTACGGGACGGCGAAGAACTGGCCGAGCCCGTCGGGGTGGGCGAACTTCTCCTTGTGGAGGATCGGCGTCCCCGGGTGGTCGGGAGTCGGGCATGGCCAGTGGGCTGCCTCGGGTTTGTTGAGGCGGGCATAACTCATGCCGGCATACGAGGGCGTGACTTTCCGGATCTCCTCGAAGATCTCTTCAGCACTCTTCCAGGCAAACTGCTTTGCATATCCCATGCGTGCCGCGATATCCGCGATGATCTGCCAGTCGAGCCGTGCCTCGCCCGGCGGGTCCTGGGCCTTCCTCCACATCTGGACGCGCCGCTCGGTCGAGGTCTGGGTCCCGTCTTTCTCGGCGTAACAGCAGGCCGGCAGGACCACGTGGGCGAGTTCCGCCGTCTCGTTCATGAAGATGTCCTGGACCACCAGGAACTCGAGGTTCTTGAGCGCCTTCTCGACGTGGTGGAGGTCAGGGTCAGAGATCATCGGGTTTTCGCCCATGATGTACATGCACTTGAGTTCGCCGGGCTTGTCGACGAGCACGTCCATCATGACCGTGACTTCGTACCCGTTCTTCGGCTCGCAGATGCCGTCCGGGAACCCCCAGGCGTCGGCGAACTTCTTGTGGGCCGCCTCGTCGATCACCTTCTGGTAGGCGGTGAACACGACGGGCAGGCATCCCATGTCACAGGCGCCCTGGACGTTGTTCTGGCCACGCAGAGCGTTGACACCCGTCCCGGGCCGGCCCAGGTTGCCGGTCAGCATCTGGAGGTTTGCAATCGACCGGACGTTGTCAACCCCCGTCGTGTGCTGCGTGACCCCCATCGAATACAGGATGCAGGCAGACTCTGCCTTGGCAAACCACTCGGCGCAGGTCTTGAGCTGGGCGGCCGGGATACCCGAGACCTTCGAGACGTTCTCGAGCGCATACTCGGGTTTCATGACCTCTTCCTTGAGTTTATCGAAGTCCTTGGTCCGGTTCTTGATGAACTCCTTGTCCTCCCAGCCGTTTTTCAGGATCTCCTGCATCAGGCCGTTGAAGATCGCTACGTCCGTCCCCGACCGGAATTGCATGTACAGGTCGGCCTGCTTTGCCGTCGGCGTGTACCGCGGGTCCGCGTAGATGATCTTTGCACCGTTGGCCTTCGCCTGCATCACGCGGCGCCCGATCAGCGGGTGCTGTTCAAACGTGTTGCTCCCGATGATGAAGATGCACTTGGACTCCGCGATGTCCCCGATCGAGTTGGTCATCGCACCCGAGCCAAACGTCGAGGCAAGGCCCGCGACCGTTGATGCGTGGCACAGCCTCGCGCAGTGGTCGATGTGCCGCGTCTTGAGGACGCCGCGGGCAAACTTCATCATCGCGTAGTTCTCCTCGTTCGAGACCCTTGCTGACGACAGGCATGCGCACTCGTCCGGCTTGTACTGCTTGAACTTCTTGGCCACGAGGTCGAGTGCCTCGTCCCAGGTCGCCTCCACGAACTTGCCGTCCTTCTTGATGAGCGGCTTCGTGAGGCGGTCCGGGTGGTTCACGAACTCGTGGGCATACGTGCCCTTCGGGCAGACCTTCCCCTCGTTGACGGGTGAACGCTGGTAGGGAGCGGTCCCGACGACCTTTCCCTCCTTCACCACGAGGTTGAAGGTACACCCGGTCCCGCAGTAGGGACAGGTTGTCTGTACGTACTTTGCATTCATTTAAACACCTGTATACGGTGCCGTGTTATGACCGGCATAAAATAAAAGTATCTAAACGTTATTTTGGAGAGAATTTTTTTTATTTAATTTTTTTATATGTTAATATATTGTAAAAAAAATATTGAGAATGCCATGCAATAATGTCTGCATCCGTTGCATCGCACAGTGCTATAAAACCTGGATTAAAAACAACCTGGTGTCCTGTTCACATGGACAGGTGTTAATGTTCCACAATGATTGTACAGGTTAATACTCTTTATTTCCATTTTTACCTTTTTGCTCCCTCAGGGAGGTGATCAACTCATGAATTCCTCCTTCTAAGGTTCTTTCAAATCGTTGGTTCACCCCCTCTTGTAACACTTTGTAGAGTATTAATATAAAAAAACCTGAAAAAAATATATTAAAAAAATAAAAAGAATAAAGGTCTGATATTATCTCCCAATGGCCAGGTCGACCCCCTGGTTCATGCAATCGTAGGCTTCTTTTTCGCGTCCCATCTTCTTGAGGGTCAGTCCCTTGTTGAACCACGTCTCCGCATTGTGGGCGTCAAGACTTATCGCCCTGTCATAACAGGAGAGTGCCTCCTCGCACCGGCCGATTTCATCAAGGCAATTCCCTTTCTCGTGCCATGCCATGGCAATGTGGGGGTTCCTGTCAATAACCTTCTCAATCATATCCAGTGCCTGGAGGTGCTCGCCCCTGTTCGCTGACTCGGCTGCTTCGCGGAGCAGGTATGCTGCATCCGGATGTGCCTGCCCACTTACCCTTCCCATTTGTTTTGGCTCCATGTTTTTTCCTTCCTGTGACCCTGGTTCCATCCCAGGATTGAGAAAAAATTACAATGGTGCTTGCAATTAACGATTTGCAAGCATAAAACGCACAGATAAAACGAATAGCAAAAGAAGGAGCATTTTTTTGTGCACAACTGCATGGCAGATGCGATTGACAGAGAGAAACTGCAGGGCACGATTTTATAAAGGGAAGGAGAGATTATCAGGTGTGACTATGCAATCGACGGGGGAAGAATCCTTGCCTTTTCTCCCCAGAGAATAGTATGACGAAGGGACCTCCAACGGAAAAGATTGAAAGAATAAAGAAACTGCTTTCTGAAAACCCCCAGGGGCTGTGTATCAACGAGGTGGCGGGCCTGCTCAAGCGCCACCGCAATTCAGTCTCCCGCGACCTCCATGCCCTCCTGGTCGCAGGGCAGGTCGAGGCCCATTCTTTCGGGACAACGAGGGTTTTTACCCTTGCCGAAAGGGAGGGTGAAGTCTCACCACTTGACTATGTCCGGGATATGGTCATTCTCGTTGATGGCGAGGGGACCGTGATGAATGCCAATGCGCCTCTCATTTCGTTCCTCGGCTGCCGGAGAGAAGACGTCTGTGGGCACAATGTGAGAGAATTTCCCCACCTCTCTCGGCTCCTATACCGTTCCCCGGGGGATGCTGGTCCAGAGAGGTCTCGCGATATCTGTATCGCCCAAACCAGGGATGGGCAATCTGTTTCACTGAAGATAAAGAAGGTTCCCGCACTCCTCGAGAACGGAGAGAGGGGAGAACTGGCACTCATTGAGGACTGCACCGAGGTCCTGTTCCTGCGTGGACACCTTGATTCCGAAAGACAGGTCTTGGAGGCGGTTGCCCATGCACCCTCCCTTTTCATGGTCCATTTTCTCCCCACCGGCCAGACCCTATCCGGGAGTGACTGCTACGCATCCCGTTTCTTCCCTACCGTGCCTTCCCTTTTGGAAACGAATTTTTACGATCTGCTGAATCACGAAGACGCAAACAGGGTGCAGTCATGCCTTTTTTCTCTCTCGCACGAAAAACCATCGTTTTCCCTGACTCTCATGACAGGTGCTTCCCCTGGTGGTGCATGTGGCATAGAATGGGCATTTTATGCAATTTTCGACAGGGATTTCCATCTCCTGTCCATCGTTGCAACCGGCGTGGACATCTCCCCGCAGGTAAAGGCACAGGAACACCAGGCAGAGAAGGAGAGGTGCGAAGCCATCCTCACCAGGGCCTTGTGTAACTTCCTTGACGAACGGCATGATGATCAGGTCTATGCGCACATTGCCCGCGATATTGCCACGCTCATTCCCGGTGCATCCGTTGCTGTCTGTTCCATCAACCACGAGACGCAGACCTGGTGCATTAAGGCAGTGTGGAGCGGGGAGTATCCCGGTGACCATTCCTTCATTTCCGGCGGGGACCTGGTCGGAAAGGAATTCTCCCAGAAGAACGGCGAGACGTGTTTTTCGATCCCGGACGGGATACCCCCGGGAGGGATGACCTGGCTGCCTCACTCCCTGTCCCGGCGCCTTGTTGAATGTCTCCAAACCGGGGAAATACCCCCCCATGAATTCTCCCCCGGGGATCCGCCATGCTGTGCGGGAATCACATGGGGAGGGACGCTCCATGGAGCGGTTGGGATCTTCGCTCCCCGGGAGGTAATCCGGGAAGAAAAGGATTATCTCGCGGACTACCTGAAACTGGCTGCCCTTTCGCTGCGCGAACGTCTTTCCCTGCATACAAGGGAGGCAGCAATCGAACTTTTCCAGAAGGTCGCCGCGATCTCTTCCCACCCCATCGCTATCATTGACGGTGCCGGGAAGTACCACTACGTCAGTCCCCGCTTTACCGAGCTCTTTGGCTACACCCTTGAGGATATCCCCAATGGACGGACCTGGTTCATGAAGGCGTTTCCCGACCTCTCTCTCCAGAGGGAGGCAAAGACATTGTGGAAAAAGGACCTTGCTTCTTCCACCCCGGGCCAGATCCGTCCCCGCCAATTCCCTGTCAGGTGCAAGGACGGGTTTTTCAAGGATATCTCGTTCCTTCCTGTCACGTTGTCAAACGGTGACCAGCTCGTCGTGTACGAGGACCTGACACACCTGCACGAGTCAATTCAAACCAAGAACTTCCTTTTCAACCTCTTCATGTCATCCCATGACGGCATATTCAGCACGAGCACGGATGGGAGAGTTATTTCCTGGAACCCTGCCACAACCAGGATATACGGGTACACTTTTGAGGAGATGCAGGGAAAGGACCTCCAGGTGCTGGAGCCCTCTTACCGAGCCGGGGAGATCCACAGGATCCAGAAACGGGCATTGGATGGGGAATACATTGTCGAGTTCGAGACACAGCGGGTGAGAAAGGATGGCAGGACCATCGATGTTTCCCTGACCGTCTCTCCTGTCATGGGTGCAGACGGCCGGATCGTCGGCATTTCGACAACCGTCCGTGATATCACCCAAAAAAAAGCAGAGGAAAGGCTTCGGAAGACCGAAGTTCAATACAAGGACCTCGTCAGTAGTATCAACGTGGGGGCCTACCGGTCAACAGGTGACCCCGAAGGGCGGTTCATATGGGGAAACCAGTCCCTCTTCGAGATGCTCGGGTTTTCGTCCCTGGAGGAATTGCAGGGGGTTGCCGTGAGCTCCCTCTTTGCAAAGGAGGGGGGAAGGGCCGAACTCCTCGATGAACTCCGCAGGAATGGTTTCGTGAAAAACCGCGAAGTGGTCCTCAGGAAACAGGATGGAGAGACCCTGCAGGTCCTCGTCACTGCGCTTGCGATGTTTCATCCCGATGGATCCCTCTCCTTTATCACCGGGATCGTTGAGGATATCACGTATTTACGTTCCCTGGAAAAAAGTTGCATCATCCGAAAGGAAAGGGGAAAAGACCAATGAATACTTTTTGGAAAGCCAGGGGATGATCCATATCCCGTCATTTCCTCCGGGGGACGTTTCCTTTCACGGTATACTCTTCAAATTTCCCCCTGTAAAAGACCCGGACGGCCACGGTCCCGCCCCTCGACAGACGCCGAACCTGGGAATTATAAACCTTTTTTGAGTGCTGGAGCCCGTTCTGGGCAAAAAAATCGCGGGTATATTCGAGGAACCCAATCTCGTGGTCGAGAACGGCTGATTCGAATGCAATGACATCAGCTGCGATTTTTTTTGCGTCTTCCAGCGATATCGGATGGTGGTAGCTTCCATGCAGGTCGAGGCCGCTCACCTGGCGCCAGTCGACAGAGCCGTCATCATCGGGTTCGCGGTGAAGCATGTAGGGATAAATCCTGCAGACCCACGGACGGTTCGTGTAAACCCTGCACCGCCCCTTTTCCAGAAACCAGCACGAACCGGCCCTGTCATGCACTGATCGCAGGGTAAATGCCGGGGCATACAATGTCCCGTTCTGGTCACAGAAGTCAAGCACCGGTGCCGGTTCAAGGGCAGCAGGTTCGTTCTCGATCATCCAGCGGGCATCGTCATCGAGCAATAAGACGTGACCATTGAATGCCCTGGTACAACACCGTGAACACAGGTCGCAGGAGAACCCAACGTCTCTGATAACGGCAACAAGTTCCCCACTAGGGAACTGTGCGAGTGCCTCTCTCTCGCTGATCAACTCCTCCAGCCGCCGGGAGATGGGGTCCCTGTGCAGAAATTGTGTCATTATCAGGATGTGTAATAGGCCTCTCCAAGGTCAAAAATGTAGTTTCCGGTGTTGGGCCTTCCCGCGGTGAGCCTGCCCTGTCAGATCCCCTCGCGGTGGAGCGGGCAGGTGAGACAGTGCCCGCCTCCCCGTCCCCGGGAGAGTTCTGAGCCCTCAACCTCTATCACGTCAATTCCGGCCTTCCGGAAATTCCTGTTGGTATGCACGTTTCTGTCATACGCTACCACCCGTCCCGGCTTCACCGCAAGGACATTGTTCCCGTCGTCCCACTGTTCCCGCGCTGCCTCATACTCGTCCCCGCCGGTTGGGATCACGGTAAGCTTCTCCTCGCCCAGTGCATGTGCAACTGCGGAGAGGAAGTCCCCCTCTTCTGTGACCAGGAAAGGACTCTGACCTTCTCCCCGCGTGATACGGAAAGTCCGCAGCGACCGGGTGACCTTTGGGTAGACTGTCACCATGTCCACATCGAGCATCGAAAAGACCGTGTCGAGGTGCATGTGCGCCCGATCATGGGTCATCTGGGCCACTATCACGCTCTCGACCGCACCAGAGGATAGGAGAGTCCCGGCAAGATGTTCAAGGGTGGGACCGCTGGTCCTCTCTCCCATGCCTGCAAGGAGGGTACCCCTGCCAATCGGCATGATATCCCCCCCTTCCATCGATGGATAGCCCTGGTAGGGCAGGGATATCCCTTCCCCTCCCTCGAGGCAGGAGTACCATGTCCTGGTTCCCCGATCGCGGAAAATGGGATGGAACCGGTAGATTGCACCGACGTTGACTGCCTCGGGTCGGCGTGCCGGCCAGCGCATCGGGTTTATCGTTACCCCATCCCCGATCCAGGACGACGAGTCCCGGGGGAACAGCGAGTTCGGGAGGGGTGGCAGGATGAATGAATCGGGGGGCGTCGAGGCAACAGGGAGTGATGACCTGTTCATCCCTTCGAGGTAGATACACTCGAGTTCCTTCCTCGTCAGTCCTCCCACGAGGTGCATTGCCAGCTGGCCCGGCTCCATCTCCCGGAGGCACATGCGGACCGGAGCGCATGCCGATGGCCCGACAGTCACCGGGTTGACCACCCGGTCGACCACCCATCTCCTGTTCTCTTCCGGTTCCAGGACATGGGTAAGGAGATCGCTTGAATAGTACACTGTCACACCCTCCTCCGTGAGTACCCGGACAAAGGCATCGTGCTCTTCTTGGGCCTTTTCGACCCAGAGAATGTCATCAAACAGAAATTCGCGGCAATTGGCAGGTGTGAGGCGCCTGATGCTCATGTCAGGACGGTGGACCATGACGGCACGCAGGCGCCCGACTTCCGAGTAGACCCCGAGTTTCGTCATGACGCGTCCTCCCGACCCCTTACCTGAGTTCCTCCCGTCCCGGCGACCAGCCCTGAGATCGCTGTCAGTGCCCCGATTGCTGCCCTCTTACCGGTCGCCTCAACGAACCTGCAGGCAGCCTCGACCTTGGGGCCCATGGAGCCGGGTGCAAATGTGTACTCTCTCAAATGGTGCGGTGTTGCAGAGTCGATCCGGTGTGCCCGCGGGGTATTCCATTCGAGGTATACCCCGTCGACATCGGTTGCCATGATGAGCAGGTCGGCAGAGACTTCCCGTGCAAGGAGTGCGCTGGCAAGGTCCTTGTCGATGACGGCCTCCACCCCGAGGGACCGCCCGCTTCCTGCCTGTGCGGGGACGACAGGGATTCCTCCCCCCCCTGCACAGATCACGATGACACCATGCGAGAGGAGAAGGCGTATCGGTACGATCTCGATGATCCGGTGCGGGTCAGGGGAAGGGACTACCCTCCTCCACGTGTCGCCATCCCTGGCGAAGGTCCAGCCTTTCTCGCGGGATACCTGCTCCATTTCCGCTGTATCGTAACCTGGACCGACAAACTTGGTCGGGTGCAGAAATGCGGGGTCCGCGGGGTCAACTTCAACCATGGTGAGAACCGTTGCACAGGGCCGTGGAGGGGACAGGTGGTTGGAGAGCTCCTGCTCGATCATGTACCCGATCATTCCCTCCGTCTGGGCGTCCAGGAGATCGAGGGGATAGGGTTCAACTCCCCGGTAGCACGCTGCCTGGAGGGCGAGGAGTCCCACCTGGGGGCCATTGCCATGCGAGATCACGATCTCGTGACCTGCTGCAAGGGGTGCAATGAGGCGGGCCGCTGTCCTTGCGTTCTCCCTCTGGACTTCTGCTGTCATGGGTTCCCCGCGTTTGAGGAGGGCATTTCCTCCCAGGGCAATAACGATCCTCATGGTGCTTCCTTCGGGCACGACCCCCGACCCTAACCTCCCTTTTCCTTTGTGCCCGGCATGTTTAATCCCTTTCTGCCCTGCGTATCAAAAAGATCCGGGACTTCCTGATGGTCACCGGGATACCCCGGGGGGGCTGGTCGCGGGGAAAAAATCATATGAGGTCCTGGTAATTATCCCCTGGAAACCGTCTTGATCAGGAGAGGGGATTGTGCACACAGGAGACATTTCTGAAATATGTGAACATGAGGAGGGGAATTTCGCGTGATGCTCCCGGCCGGTGAGGGGAACTGCCAGGGCCCCGGTTCTCCCCTCGGGGTTGCACGCTGGCTCCGGGCCCACCCCGTCAAGGTCCGTCGCCTGGCACGTGCGTGCGGGGGACGCTGCGAGCACTGTGGTATTTCGTTTTCCCTCTCCCTCCTCTCTGCCCACGTTTTTGACCCGTACCAGGGCCCGGAACCAAAGGCCACAACCCCTGAATGCAGCATTCTCGTCCTCTGCCCGGAATGCTCCCTCTTCTTTGCAAGCGGAAAGGTTGACAGGGAAGCAAAAAGGATGATTACCGGATTCCGACCACCGGAGGTTGCACTCGCCATGAGAGAGATCCTTTTGGCGCAACCCCGCTCCTATTCTCCACCGGAGAACAATGATCCCGCCCGGATATTCGACGAGATGTGTCGGGGAGGTGCCCTCGACCTCTGCCTCAACGGGGGATGACCGCAGGGTCATTTCTCAATCCTGACGCTTCCGATATGTCGCCCCATCTGGAGTAACTCTCCCCTGCCGCACCAGTTCCTCAAGGGCCATCGTAACATCCCAGGATGACGGTGCCATGGAAAATTTTTCCTGCAGCAGGGACCGGATATCTGCAACAGTGACAGGTTTAGGTCCCATCACCCGTTCCACAAAGCCGGTCAGGTCTTCATGGAGTGCCCAGGGATAGACTATCCACCGCCACTCGCTGACGGTGAGGGGATAGTAATCGGGGGTGAATTTCGAGCACGTCTTGTGGTGGAGCACCCCTGTCCGTATGTGCCGCGGAGAGAGGGATTCGAGGTACTGGCAGGCGGTCTCGAGCGTCTCCCCGGTATCAGTCACATCATCAACGACGAGGACGTCAAGGTCCCTGATGTCTGTGGAGAGGGGGTACCGGACGAGCGCTTTTTCCTGGCACTGTGCCGCCTGCCCCCAGTGTTCGACCCGGATAGACGTGAGCGTCGTAATCATCAGGGAATCGCAGAGGATTCGTGCCGGCACGAATCCCCCCCTGCCGATAGCAACCACAAGGTCCGGGAGGAGACGTCCCCGAACCATCTCCGCGAGGGCACGGGATAACCTGACCGCCTCGCGCCACGAGACCAGTTCGACGGAAAACGACTCTGAGAGCATAGGCTGTATTTTCCATCATGTCCCCCAGACCAATTTCCTTTCGGTCGGGCCGTTCCGGATATCGTCTTGTCCTCTCTTTCCCTTCTGGGATTATCCGCTCGCTGGACCAACCATCCGCTCAAGGATTGACGCAATCCGGCCCATTGTCGTCTGCTCGAGAAGCAGGATGATATTTCCCGAAATCTGGTGCTCTTCGGAGGAGAGATGGATTTGAAAGACAATGATGTCATCCACGTCGACTCCCATCCCTGCAATGAGCGACTGGATGACCGCGTGGATGATATCGACAGCTACAGAGGGAGGGGAGGGGAGCATCATCATTCCCAGGAGATCGGAGGTTGCCGAGAGAAACGACGAGACCATGATATTTCCCGCTTCGAGAAGCGCGCTCTGCTCCATCTCTCCCAGAGAAATATCTCCTGCGATAGTTCCACACATGATACAGGCAGTCCTTGCCGCAGATTCGTTGGGAAAATGGAGGACGAGGAATCCCCCGTGGGGAAGATCTCCCTGCAACTGGAAGACAACCATGGTTGCGACTTCATCGCCGAGGACTTCTCCAATCCGGGACACGTCGAGAATTCTGATCTCCGGGACGGTCATGTGGACAGCAGTCCCCAGAATCTGGGAAAGAGAGGTCGCGGCATGGGCAGCCCCGATATTGGTCAGCTCCTTCATTGCTTCCAGCTGCATCCGGGAAAACTTCATGAGACACCAAACCTAGGACCTCCTCGTATGGGTCCTTTTTATGGAAATTGTCCACCCATGGTAAAAAAATTACCTTTTCGGCCGGAATGGCGTCAAAAAAAGAGACCTGGTCCATCTGATTAGAATAAGGAAAAGAGACTCCTTTCGGGGAGATCAGATGATAATTTCCGGACGATGTGCATCACAGCAGGGAATTGTGACTGTGGGAATTTTTTTTAATTAAAATTCATTTCGTGGTTTTCACCTTTTATGCCCGACCACACGGCTGTCATGGGCAGTTTGAATGAAAACGCACAAATTTCGTTCCGCACACGGCCCGATGGAAGAAAAATTCAATGCATTTTCATTGAATTCGGCTGCGCCCAATGCGTGAATGCATATGCCTGTGTACCGGAAAGAATCGCGTAGTTTTTTTTCGGTGTGGAATGCTTGTATGGAGAGCAATCTATTGGATGTTTTTCTCCCTGGTGGAACAGGCGACCAAAAAATTTGGGATAACCGCCTTATTTCATTCCCGAGGGCAGAAATCGGGAATAATGGCCTTGACGATGAACCCTGCCCATATGAGCATGATTCCGTAGAGGACGAAATAGACCCCGACAAGGTATCCAAACAGGATGATTGACCCAAAGAGGGGATAGAGCATCAGGATCACCGAAAATATGATGGAGACTATACCGAGGAGGTACATGCTCCACCGTGGACGACCGTCACGCTCCGCCGTACCCATGGCGATATTGATGACCCCTGTCACGAAGAGGACTGCACCAAGGATGATACTCAAGAAGGCCCCGAAGAGGACAGGGGAGACTATTGCTCCCACACCGACCAGAAAACCGCATAGACCGCCGATTAGGAGGGCTGCCGAGTACGTATCGCCCACGCGGCTCATGAGGGCTAGGGTGATTGCAAAGATCGAAAGCACGATGATAATGATGCCCAGCAGCGTGACGATAACCTCGGCGGTCAGTGCCGGGAAAAGGAAAAAGAGAATACCAAAAAACAGGGCCATGACACCCGTTAGGACAAATGTTGACCACTTCATCCTGCAGAGTGACTCTTCCATGGTTTCTTCAGCCATCGCTCAAATCTCCGCTGCTCTGTTCCTGTTCCCACTATATAAAATTTCGTATAAAAAAATTTTAGGTAATTCCTTAATATAGGCCACAACTATATACTAAACAAAGGTGGCCAGATGAATGAACCTGGTTGAACTTACACGATACACAAATGACGAGGAGAGAGCAGAGGTATATCTCAGGGAACAAG